>Ga0214543_1000288_pt1 | contig 79224 bp, 22 predicted proteins | sample CNSS2metaG_FD_160094 | JGI IMG/M metagenome (GOLD analysis project Ga0214543, IMG submission 160094) | Root nodule microbial communities from cowpea collected in UCLA plant growth center, Los Angeles, California, USA - CNSS2 | ecosystem: Host-associated > Plants > Roots > Nodule | place: USA... | reverse complement strand
ATATATATATATATATATATATATATATAATTAAAAAAATATATACTGATTAAAAATTTCACAATAACTAATGTAATCGAGTTTGCAATATTTATTATGATAACTTGCACTTTTTGTGTAGTCATGAATAAAAGTAATAATTATAATTTACTAGGAAAAATATGTATTCTATGTTAAATCTCCATAATAATTATAATTTGTTTATGTTTTGTGAAGTATATTTTTTATAATAAATTTGATGTGATGGGGTCGTTTATTTTTTATATTGTTTTTCTTTTTCTTTTATGGTTTTTTATGTGATAACAAATAATGAATTTTCTTGAGTGTTAATATAATTAAGATATTAAAGTTTATAGTACTGTAATAATTATCTTATTAAATAACAATTTTTTGAATTTAAAGATTTATTGTTATTTTATCCTTGAATAATGTTATTATTATTATTATTATCACAAATAGATTATGCGATATTATTTTAGTTTTTTGTTTTCAATATTTAGATTAATGTAATTATTGATTTATATGTATAGGATTATATTCTTAAAAACATTGGGATCCAAAGTCTAATGTGATGGATCCTTCCGGTTTAAAAATAAAAATATAACATCTCTATAATATAACATATTTGCATACAACCTTGCTAGTATTAAGAATACATGTTATTAATTTGTTATACTCATATTTAAGTTCAATGATATGAAATTCTTAATTTCTTGAGATGGGGAGTGGAATTATATTACTCAAAGGCTACCAGCTAAATCTTCCCAATTATATATTTGAAAAAATTAAAGTCTATGATAATAATAATAATAATAATAAGAGAAATGATGTTTTATCATTTCCTTTTCATATACAATAAATTAAAAATTTCTTATAATAATAATAATTAAACTATTTGCTAATATTTTGATAAGTAATTAAATAAATAACTCTTAATTAATTGTGTGATTAATATTAAATATATGACATGTGACCGACATTAATTTAACGTCAAAATTAATATATCATATTATACTGTATCTTGCCGTTGATCGACATGTTTAATATATATTTTTTTCTGATTCGGATCTGTTAGTGAATATTCATGAGAAAGACTAGTTTCAAACTACTACAGTTGTCTAATAATGAAAGATACATAACATGATAAGATCATAAGATACCTTAGTCATGTTTAATTCACATGATACTTTTCTCAAACTTCTTCTTTCCAATTCGTTATTCCTTTCCACGTGCAGGTAAGAAAAACCCTGATTAATTAATCATTTTTCATTAATTCAGAGTGTTTATAATTAACAAATAAGTAGTGTTAAGGAAATATTTAATTATAATAGAATCAGCCAAAAGAGGTTTTCTTAGCATTATGATACAATTATATGTGGATTTCACGGAATTTTGTAAGTTTCGAAAAAGAAAATTATGAAAGCAGACAAATTGTGCTATGCGATTTTAAAATAAAGATGCTTTAATGTAAATACGATTTTAGAACATCTTAATTTTTATGTTTTTTATTTTATTGAAATCGTGATGTTATTTTTGTAATATTTAAGAAACACGTTTTGTTGTTTTTTTATATTTTTTTCTAAAGTCATGGTTGTTTCATGTATGTTAATGTCATTCTAATTTTAATTATCTAATCATTCACTTGATGACAAAAGTGATATATACTGAGACAACTCATTTATATATTTGTTTATAACCAACTAGACATATAATTTGCTATATATTTATTTTTCTTCATTGTTTATTATGTATCACTAATAATAGTAAGAATAACTCTATATTAAATACGATTTTATCTTACTTTTAAAACTAATTTAAGAAAAAAATTACCATCTGAGCTTGATGTTATTAATACTTTATCAAATAATTGTTTAATCATGCAACATATAAATAGTTTTTCTTAACACCATTTTATTATAAGAAAATTTTTAATTACTGATAAAATGTTACCAACAATAATAAATTTATCGATAAATTCAAATTACTTGACAAATTTTTTAAACAGATTTTACATTTTAATTTATCAACAAATACTTTCATCAATATGAAATTGATTTGTAAAATATGTTGGAAAGATCCGTAAGTAAACTTATTATCATTAAATATATTGTGTTGAAGTAGGAAAAATTGGAGAAAGAAAAAAGAAGACAAAAAAGAATATGACGACGACAACGAATATAGTTGACAATAATAAAAATTTTATCTTTTGTTATAATTCCACTAATGGTCTTTAATCATCAAATAGATAAAAGATAAGTTAAAAGCATATGAAACTTTAGAAAAGGTTTTTTGAGATATAATAATTTTTATAAAATGATGTAAATCTATTTGTAGTTTAAATTTGTATGAATAAAAATAATTGAATGTAATTCTTACAACTTTACTACTCTTAAAACATTTTTAAATATTTGTATCTAATATAATTTAAAATATTACATGACCACTACTAATAGAATAAATAATTATTATAAAAAGTTAAATATTGATATCATCATAATATAAAATAGATATATTATTTTATAACTTATTTAAATATCATTTTTCAATTGGATAAATTTACTCTTTAATAAACAAAATAGTTTATTTATTTAATTAAATAAGTAGTTGAAAACTTTTTATATATGTTAATATAATTAAATAACTTTTCCTTTTAAAAATAACCGTCGCGTATTTTTTTAATATAAATATATATATATATACATATATATATATATATATATATATATATATATATATATATTAAATTGCATATTTTAATGTGATAACGATTAAATACACATATATGGGTTACACATGTCATTTTTTAAGTGTGTAAAAATAATTTTAATTATTATAATTATGTAACAAAAACACTTTCTTTTTGTAGTAATTATTGATTACGAATTGTTTAACAAAAAAAATAGAAATATAGAATATAAATACAAAAATATTAAAAGTATATAAAAATAAAATAATTACTAAAATTATATAAACTACACACAAAAGCACTTTTAACTTTGTATTACTGTGGTTCATTATTGTAGTTTCTTATATTATAGAACACCTAAAAAAGTAGTTAAGGAAGATAAAATACTAATCTAATATATTTCTTATTTTTATTAAAATAGTTTCGTCAGTTTTACATTTATTATATATGGTAATTTTACACTAAATTTCTACATATATTATCTATTCTAAAAAGCTTGATTTAAAACCGCCCCTTGAGATCGTATTCGGGTCAAACACGTTACCAAGCCAATTTTAATAAACGCTTTTTTCGAACAGGGCCCTCACGTGCTCTTAATAAAAATTTGTTTCAATGCTAAAGTTGTTAAAACTGAGCATTTAATTCAATTTGATACGTCTTATTATTAACATTAATATTAGCACTTAAATTATTTTTTATTAACTTTCAGCATAATTTTTACTTATTTAAGGTTGGAAAGCAGTACTCTTTATCAATTTCTACTAATAAATGATAATTTTTAAAGCATATTTTTTATATATATATATATATATATATATATATATATATATTACTTTTTATTTTCTACAAATTATTTCCATCAAACATGTTTATGTTTACAACAAATAATACAAGAAGGGACACCCTTTTTGTAACTTCACCTTTTAGTTAAAGTTTCTTTAACAATATGAACTAAGAAAAATATATTGTAAAAACTAAAATTTTCAAAAATTATTTCGTGGAACCAAAAAATAAAATAGATAAATATCTATGCAATAAATTTGAAGAAAAAACTAACTCAAGAACAATAGATGACGCCATTAGTTTAATATTTATGTAAGAGAAAAATATAATAATTTTTCTTGGTTTTAATGAAATAGTTGTAGATTTTTCTATTTGACTTATTTCTCCCCTTTCCCAATACTGTAAGTACGCTTGTGTTCTTTTTAGTGTTGTTTAATTTTTTTTTTTCAATCAAATATTTATGAAGCTTTTATTTACTAATTCTATATATGCATAATAATATGATAATTAGATAAAATACTTTTATAGATTAGAGGTACAGGAAAATATTATTTAAAAAATATTATAAAAGTTAAAAAAATATGTATAATGGGGGAGCAAATATGTTATTGAAATTCGAAAAAAATAATATATATTTTTGTTTGAGACAAATAAAAAGACCCACTTAATAAGAAAATATATAAACTGTCGTTGAATGAGATGGTAACACTTATATGGGCATTGACAACATAGTACTTTTGTTGCGTCTTCCTTAAGATTCACATTATAATAATGTGCTGACGCATGTACTAAATTATTGCTAATCATAATTGTGCTCAAACTTGCAACTGATTGAAAAATGAAAATGGAATTGTATCGTTAACATGTGTTACTAATTCCACAGATATTTATGATTAGAAAGGTAAATTGGTCTTTGATGGTAACTAACAAATTAATCAAGTATTAAAATTCATGTTAGAGATATATTAAAGTTAACCTAAAGGTACATTATAACGATGTTTACTAGACTTTTTTTCCCTTAGAGTTGACATTCATCCTATTATAGCTAATATCTTCCCTTTTAAATACTTTGTGTCTAATCAATGGCATTTTTTAGAAAGTGAGGTATTTGGTTCATGCAAACCACATATATTAATAAAAAAATAAACAGAAGATCGAAATGTAATCTAATTTTATGGTAGAGTTTATGAGTTTAATTTTCTCACTAATAATTTAGAGATATAAGATTCATTTGTAGTATTTGGAAAAAAAATGGAAAAAGTTGTGATTTCAATTTTTTTATTAATTACTACTAATAACTAACATTATATATATATATATATATATATATATATATATATATATATATATATATATATATATATATATTAAATTACCATATAATTTTTATGTATTATTATTCTGAATTATTACGATTTCAATATATGTATAAAATTTCAAATAACTATAAATGAATTACAATTTTTATTATTTTGCTTGATATTGTTATTTTTACCAATAAAATCATTTACTCTAGTAAATATGGTTATTGTAATATAGTAATATATAATGCAAAAAAAAATCAAAACATATATATCTTTTATAATAAAATATTATTAATACGTATCAATTACATCATCGCATCATTTTTAATTTCCATAACAATGTAATCAGAAATATTATACTATAGAATCTTCTCAATAAATTGAACCATATTCACAATTCAAGATTATAGAGATTCTCAATTTTGTAACTTATAATATCACAATGATTTGCCGCACTAGATATCTTTAAAATGACTTGTATTAAATATATTGTAACAAAAATTAACATCTAACCTATAAAAAATATATATTAGTAATCCAGCTTAAGTTAATTCAAATGGTTCCTTTTACTTACTTTACGAAATTCAATGCAAAAACCTCCTTTAATTTCTCATGTGGTTTAGTCTAAAAGTAGTATAATTCACTTTCTTGATGGTTTCCTATCATTATTGTGAAACATTATCTTAGATGTCTATACAGTATACAACATCACGTATATTCACTAACCATGCTTCATCACATATATCGACTCTGTATATATTTGATATACACATAGCCATACCTAAGTATATATAAATCATACACATTAACTTCAATAATCCATAACAATCAGAGGTATGTTTCATGAGCGAAACTACTTAACTTAAAAGACATAATATATATATATATATATATATATATATATATATATATATATATAAAACCAAAATCATTTTTTACTTATATCCACTTATTTTAACATAGAAGTGTAAGACAATTTGATTTCACTTTGAGAAATGTGAAGTTGTGTCATGCATGCATAACTTCATAATAAATTTGTGTTAGGCAAAAACAGTTTATCTACGTGGATACAACTTTTAAAACTTGCTCATTTCAATAATTTGATGAGAATATTGTACTAAAATGGTGAAAAAACCAAAGTATTTTCTATAGTTGAAGACTAATTTTACGTTTAGGAATCAACATACGAATTAAATTAACTGCTAAAATTTTATCCTTACTCAGTGAACAAATATGGTTTGTAGACTATCTGAAAACGCGTCATGGTTAATAAATCATCCTGGCGCGAAACAGTTTGACTAATTTATGGGACAAGCTACGTATAATTAAACAATGGCATGTGCACCATTCAAGATTATTTTGTACCATTACAAGTAAACAAACTCATGTCAAACAAACTAAAAATTGCAGATCCTACTGAATATGAACTAGAAACTGGATTTTAGAATTATTTACTGAACACCACTGAAATGTCATTTTCAAATCCTAGACTGATTATTACTGTAATTTCAACAAAGATAAACATCACAATTAGTTAGGTAAAGAATAAGTTTTCCAGAAAAACACAGCAGGAACATAGGAATAACAAGCCATACTTAACAGAGTCAAACCCCCATCCCTCCCCCCCAAAACCACCAAAAAAGTAATGCATGTGTGTGTGCCGAGAACAGAAAGTATGCCATGGAAACCCAAAGAAATCAGGCAGTAAAAGCAAAATGCAAATTTGAAAGATAAAACTAATACATTTTTTTAAAATCACAATCAGTTACAGGGGTGCTGCTGAATAAGTTAGCTTTAAATGTAACGGTGTTTTCAGAAGAACAAAAAAACAGTATTTCTTCTCTGACTAGGAAGTATTGGTATTGGGCATGCATTAACTTATACAACCTTTTTGCTGGACTTGTCCTGCTCTTGAGGTGAATTGGCAGTCTTTGACTCATCGAACTCCAACAACTGCATTGAAAGGGTATGAAAAACTGTTAGAATACATGTTACGCATAAATCCTAACCATCTTCACGTCTTAACTCGTTACTAAATAAAATAACAATCATATATCCAATCCTTTCAAAACATAGTCATAATACACTGCAACAAAAACATATTGCATGAACCTTTTAAAACTGTTCATAACAAAGCAAAGTTTCGTTTAGAAGGTAGAAAACATAAGTTCATCTCCTGCGTCCATGTAGCCTAGTTAAAGGTATATATAGATAGTGAAAAACAGGTGCAAAAGATCATGTCAAAGTAATAGTCTATATAGGACTTAAATTCCCAATATTAGTGACTCTTTCACGACTCCAAATAAAAAATTGTCAAAAGTTTTACGGCAAAATTACTGATGGTGACATCCTATGGTTCATTGATGGGGTTCAAAACGTGATAAATCAAATTTGCATATTTTCATTATACATAGTATTTAATACAAATGAGGTAAGTTCTACTCCAAGGAAAATAATACTGAAAGCACACTAGATATATAAAAAAGGATGGACTAACACTGATATGAGAATGAAGAAACAGAAAATATAAGCAAAGAAACAAACCTGTTTGACATCACCATTCCATATGCAATGAGCAGCCAAGAATCCAATTACAGAAGGTACAATATACAAAAGAGCAGGCTGGCAAAAGGAATACAATCAAGGGAAAAAATTAGTTTAGGAGAGTTTGATCACCAAAAGTCCATGATTGTTCCACAAATTCAGCCAGACATGTATTAGAAATTTAGAACAGTATTTGGCATTAATGATCAGTGACTACAACCCCACACATCCCCAAAACCTACAAAAACAAAACAAAACATGAAACAGATCAGTTACCTGTGCAGCCTGAAACCAGTTCATCACAACAATTGTAAGGACCAAGCCAACAGTGTATCCTACAAATGCACTCTTGAAATATTGGGGCTGTTTTCCTCTGGATACATCAAATCGTAAAGCCAATGCTACAAAAATACCTGAAGGAAAAAAAATACGTAGTCAAAATAAATTGAAGTAACAAACACCAACAAAATTACTATAGAGAAACTTTTCCTTCATTATTGTCAAAGATGTTCATACAGGTACGGATAAAATTTATTTATCACTCTATCTCAAAGTTGTAATGTAGAGTAATAACAACTTTGAGATATTTGGATTTATGAATGCAAAAAAATATGTAAAAAATCACTCTTTAAAATACAGTCACCAAGTTTAATCAGTTAAGTAAACTCGACAAAGTTAAGAGTTTAGAGCAACAAAGCAATTATTCATAAAAAGGGAAAAATAAGGTTCGGAACAATGTCACTTAGCTAGAACGCTGAAAAGACCTTTTTGATATAACAGGGGAGTGGGATAGTTACACCACAAGAGTTTTTTATTTTGAAATTTAGCTTCAAGGGAGCTTAAAAATTTGTGTAGGGGAGGAGAAAATCTGAAAGCGCTACACCCTCAAACTCTCACTCTTGCTCCTCCACAAACAGGGAAGTATATTAAAATAATTCACTTGTGTTCCTACGTGACAGCAAAGTGAAATGCAGATTATTTTCCATTTACTCCCTCATCTTTTCCATACCATTTTCGCAAAATCTTCTAAGCATAGGTTAACAAAGTCTGGTACAAGATACAAATTAAAAGCTGAACTGTATTATTACAGAGCAACGTCACAAAATAAATATATCAATACATAAATGAAGAGTCATCCTACCAGGGATAACAATATCACCAAGTCCAAGCATTGAAAATGGCCTTACAGCATCTGCTGTGGGGAACAAAAGCTGCAAAATAATTTGAATGACAATATTAGGAAGAAATTTATTACAATTTCTATCTAATATCCAAGTAAATATATACACAATTAAAATTCAAAGGTTCACAAAGAGGAATTTCCATTTCATTTAGCTAAAGTTTTAACCTTTATTGGAGCATCAAATGATTTTGCAACGCTGACCATTACTGGAGTGAAGAAAACCCAGAATATGTCATATACAAATAGACCAGCCTGTAAAATAAGAATGTAAGAAAGTCAATGACCATATTTAAAACAAAGGATTGTACAGCAAAAAAAAATGTCTTCTATCTTTTGGAAAATAAGACTAAATTATTATATCTGTAGGGAATAAAATATAATTTGCTCAGGCATTTTATGAGCTTGTATTTGATTTAAAGAGTAAAAAACAAGCTGAATGAATCAGATGATAGAGTAAGTCAAGGTCCAAAGGCCTTTAAATTGTATTTTGTTACAACTAAAAAGAGTTCATGTTTCTCTTCACGAATGACACAGACATATGATCTGGTTTATCCACAGAAAAATGATTGTTGGTATACATGTCTTCTTAAATAAACGCTTTGAGCACCATTAATTACAAAAGAAAGAAAACACCTACCAAGAGAATAGCACCAGTCTTGAAAGACCCAAGAGAAAGCATTTCAATTCCCTGCAAGTGATGAAATGTACATTGGTGTAAATTTTAGTAATCAAAAACTGATTCATAATTCTACACATTGATAGCACAAATGATAGAATGATTTAATTTATTTATCAAAATTCATAAAAAATATTAGTTCAAACCACAAAAGTGGGTACCACAAATTTTGTATAAAATATATAATAAATTGATGATGAAACTTTATCATAAATAGTAGTTGATAGGAAAATTTATATATAGAAAATTGACAGACCTGAATACAGAAAGCAAGACCCAATATATTATTTGCCAGCCAATGCTTCCGCAAAGCATACCAAGCACAAAAGAATGTCCCAGGGATTCCAGCAACGACCTGTGACCTTGTAAACTCAATCTCCACAGCTGGACAAGAAAAGTATAAGCAGAAAAATATATATTATGCGTGATAGAGGAAGATTAATCTCAACTTGATCAACTTGAATGAGGAAGATTAATCTCAACTTCATGTACAAATAACTAACACATAAAATGCAAATCATGAGGATAATCGTGTAATGATAATAAATAAAGAATTAAAAAGCCAACAACATAAACAGTAAAGCATAATAATTAGCCAAAGACATTGGTGATCATAGCTGATCAACAGAACTTAAAACTTAAGTCAAATAAAATAATTAGTGAGTGTAGCTAGAGCCACCAACTGGTCAACAGTTTTCACAATAACACGAAAATGACTCCCCTTTTGATAATTGTGACAAGCCACATTGGTCCATGGGGGTATGAAAGCATTTACCTTTATTTTGTCTAAAGGGTTGAATTTATAATGCCTTCTCGAGAAAATAGTTCAAAATCATGCTAAAAATTACATTTATTAAAAAGAAAAAATAAATGAATTATCAACAAATAAAGCCCTCGAGCATTTTTTATATTTGATTGGGCACATCACAACGAGTACAAGTGCCCAGAGGCTGCATTAATAGGAATTTGGAACTAGATGCACCGCAGTTCAGAGAAAATACTATCACCAACAATAAGAAAACACACTAGCCAGGGAGTCACATACATCGGAAATATGGAAGTCGCCAGACTATGACGTCCTCATTCCAATGCTTTGGCAGAAAACGTTTAATAAACGGTAATAATGTTGCCCTGTAGACAGTGGAAAAGAAAGTGTTTAATAAAATACAAAAAATATTAACAAAAAGATTTTATCGATACTATGACAAGGACATCCAACGTGAGGAAAAGAACATACGAAAGCGCAACAATCCCGAGTACAAAGAAGTAGCCTGTCAATACAGTGTTCACCAAGTCCTTGGATAGAAACTTGAAGAGTAAGAACAGTGACAATAACATCGCACTTCCAACAAAGGGGAAACGCATGGCATGTTCATTCGACATTGTCTCCTGTAAAATTATTTGCAACAGAAATCAGATTAACCACCAAAGAACACAATATAAAGAAGGGAATAAGCAGATTAAGTACTCACAGTTGGCGGGGTTGGTTTGACAGAGCGGTAACATCCCACGAACACAGTGAGACAAGCAGTCAAAATAACATTTAAATTCGGATCTACTTTCACAACAAGCGGTGCTAAGGTTAAACCTGTGATTACAAATAAAATGACAATAATATTGAGAAATTGAGGAACAAAAACAGACTCACTCTCCCTCTATCACTCACGCATTGACATTATTATGATTATTATTAAACAAACAAGTATTATTAAACAAAACAAGGCCCAGCTACCAAAATTCAATACCCTAAAATTTTAGAATACAGAACCACAACTCAATTCAATTCAATTGAGAATGAATGATACAGCAACTACATTGTGCTACAATGCCAAAAAAGCTCGATATGAATCACACAGCAACTGGAAGGTTGCTCAATAAGAGTATCAACTGAAGCATGAAACACGAGAAACAAACCTGTTAAAGCCAAATTCGCAATTCGTTCGGTTTTCTTCATCCTCCTTGACCTCTTTTCTGAACAATTTTGGATCTAATAAACTCACGTTGCGAGAATGGCCTCCACTGCGATTAAAAAACAGCACGAATCACCAAAATTGAAAAACAAAAAACAAAATCGTCGATCAATCTAGAAAAAAGAAAAGGGAAAGAGGGCAACCTCCAATCGCAAAAGGGAATTGCAGGAGCGGTTGGCCCCAGAAGCAAAGCAGATCGAAGAGAGATAGAGAGAGAAATTGTTTTGGGAGAGAGAAATTGATTGTAGAAAATGGAAATAAAAAAAAATTGCAGAAGGATTAGGGTTTTAAGATTTACCGTGATAATGAGAGAGAGAGGTTACTGAGGTTAGGACCAAAAATGAAGATAACTTGGCAAACGGTCAATTGACGGTGGTTGTTACTGCTTTGTGTTGTGAGGAATCAATTGGGTTTCGCCGTTACGTGACGACCATGTGAAACGTGACTCTGCTCAACGATCCACGTAATTTGAGCTCTCTCACCCAATCAAATATTTTCGAGTTGCCACGTAGGATTTCAGATTTTGTGTCTGTCAAATCCGTGTTAAAAAGGAAAAGACAAGATATAATTTTGATAAAACATTTTTTTATATAAAATTTTATTCTCTTATCACATTAGTATAAGGAAATTTTTGCATAACAAATTGTTTTAGCTTTTTTCAAAATCTGAAATTGAAAATATCTGTTTCTTACATTTTAATTATTTTTCTTACAAAGTTATTGATGAAAGAAATTATAAATTTTGTTATGATAGGTAAAACTTTTTTATATTTCGTAAAATATAACTTTTATCGTAAATTTTACATTATTTTTGTATTTTTTAATAACAATAAATAATCGATGGATTTTGAGATATCGGTATGTATAAATTTTATAAAAATGCCTACTTTATTAGAAAATTTTAATTTTTTGAAACAATTATTTTTAAATATGTTTACCTAAATAATTCTATTTAATGTTCACTATTAGAATTTGATGAAACTTTTTTCAAATTATTACGATTATAATAAAAACTTCTAATATAACATAGTATTCACGGCATTTATCCAAATAATACTACTTTTATTTATATTAGACAAAAACAAATTCCGACATTTATTTTAACATAATTGAAAAAAATGTTAACTTTTCTGCCAATTTTTTTTAAATTTTTTCTTAAATTTTAAAACTATAAAAAGCTTATTCATTTTTAATTTATTTTAATAAATTTAATATAAATCATTAAATAATTAATGTGCCTTTTATTATTAATAAAATAATAAATTCGTCTATCAGTATTTGTAAATATTATTAATTTAACTTTTTATAGTTTGAATTTATGATTTGTTACCATTTTAGTAGATGATATTTTTAATATTTATTTTAAATTTTAATTTAAACTATTTCAAAATAAAACTTCTGGTACATTTAAATAAATTCATACTTACAATACTAACTCAAATAATTAATTTAAATTTTCAATTATTCTTAAAAAAAAATCAAATATTATTAATTTTAAATCAAAAAAATTCAATACCCAAAAAAGAGAAAATATTTTTCAAAAATACTATCATATTTAAAAAAAAAACAATCATAATATGTAATATTATCGATAAACACATGACAACTTAATTTAAGATATTACCTAATTAACTAAGTAAATTTATTAAAAATATTAAATTATTTAATAAGTTTGTAAAATTTTAATAATTATAACTAAGATATTAAAATTTTTTATTCAAAACATATTTTCTTTATTTAAATTTTTTAGGCGTAATTATATTTTTAAGTCTTAATAAATTTGAGAATTTTCTCAATTAAGTTTCTGATAAAATTTTGTACTCTGAGTATTTAATAAAGTTTGTGTATTTCTTAACTTTTTCTATAGAAGAATGAGTGGCTCTTAACTTATCGAAGTAATTAGGTTAAATTACTCTTTTGGTCTCTTTATTTGTTATGAAATTTCATTTTGGTCCTCGCGTTTTTTGTTGTATCAATTTGGTTTTCATTTTCTTAAAAGTCAACGCCACGTGTCAATTTCTGATTTTTTTGATTCTTTTTAAAAAATTTTAAAATTTTTTTAAAATTTATTATCTTAAATTTAACTAAGTAATTTAACCAAGTAATTATTATCTTACCAAGTCTTAGAAAGATGATGTGATTGTTAGGTGACTGAAGTGATTATTATCTGTTATACGTTTAAAATGAGATAATTGAAAATATGTATTTAATACAACAATTTAATGAAAAATTGAAATTCGTCTTTGTCTTAAATTGTGATACAGTTTGATTTCACACCTTACAACTAAATAGATATAGTCCTCCTACTTTAATTGCATTAAATGTTTTTAAGGTATTAAATATGACAATAAAAAAATTGAAATATCACATTTAACTCTTTGAAAAGAATTTAAAATAATTAAAAGTAAAATTATTATATATATATATATTAAGTTTAAGAAATAAAATATACGAAAAGTGTAAGATAACATCAAGTTCTTAATTTTGCGTTTAAAATTAGGAACTATAAAAATATTTATCCTTTTTACCTGTAATTATGTTTTGGAATTTTATTATTTTGGTACTAAACAAAAAATAGTTTAAATAAACTAATGATCTACCTGATTGAAATAACCCTGCATATTACTACACAATATTATACGCACTTATAAAAATTAAAATTGAATTAATTAAAATAATATAGGACGATAAAAGATACCAACACAGTTCTGCCAGTCTATAATAATTATAATGGCATACCATTTTGTAGTACTTATTCATTCACTAACATATTTTTTTCTCCATATATATTCCATTAAATATATTTACTACATTTAAAAATTAAATATCTAATGTATCAGGACAAATATTATATTTATTAATTAATTTCATAAACGTATTAACTTTCAATAAATATCGCATTAAATAAGTATCGCATTTAATATTTATTGCTAGATCGACGATAATATCATTTAATTTGCAATTAATCAATATGCATCCATATTTTAATTCGAATCGTGTATTCATATTCGATAAGTGTATTTATATACGATATTTTAAGATACTATTAATATTTATTAATAAAATTTTTAATCTATAAAATATTAATATTTTTTAATGACGATAATTTATAACATTTTATATCGACTATTTTTTTATTATATTTAATTTTAGTTTGAATTTATACAATAATAATTTAAATTTTTAAAAATTATTTTACATTTCTTAATGTATTTATATTTGTAATACGTATCATATTATATTATTCTAAAAATAAATTATATTATTCTAAAAATAAACGTATCGTATATCGTATTCGTGTCAGAGTGTCATTTCCAATATACTACACAATCAACATTAAATTTAATATAAATGTCAAAACATACGTTTCATTTCATTACAAATAACCGTAATTACTAATAAAGTCGCATGTAACATTCTCTAATTTAACATTAAATGACATTCAAATTTAAATTTATTAACTTTCATATTTTGTTTATCCAAGTATAATTTTTCTTATTATTTGTCACAAAGAAAATCTTTTTTGTTCTTTCTTTTTATAATTTAATAATATATTTTTCTATTATATTTTTAATCCTTACAATAGTTTTTAAATAATCTATACATATATTTGTTATATTAGATGAAGACAAAAATTATACAACCATTCATTTGAATAAAAAAATATATTATATTTTTTTAATTTTTATATATATATATATATATATATATATATATATATATAAATTTAAAAGACATGTAAAAGATAATGAAGGAGAGAGTGTTGGGAGAGAAATAAATTGTAAAAACAGATTACTTTATGACCGGTTAAACCAATTGATACTTTCATAAATTTAAAGGATGAATTTAAACAAGAAAAGGATTATATATTATTTTTTATTCTTTGTTCTAAGAGGAGCGATGATAGCAAGAAATGCAAATCTAAATATTCGAATTTGGTAACAAAGTAATGGTTTTTTTTTTTAAATGTGCGACTAATTTAAAAGTTTGTCATCATAATTTATTAATCTTTTAAGTTTATTAAGTATTCAAAATATATGCTTTTGTTAAATTTTGGTCATTTATTTCGTTAATCGAATAATATGATGTGATTGATTTTTTTTATCTATTAAAAAATGTGTTAAATTATATGACTAATATTGCGACTAATTATTGGTAACAAAGTAATGATTTTTTTTTGTTTTAAATGTGAGAATAATTTAAGAGATTGTCATAATATTTCATTATTTTTTTTAAGTTTATTAAGTATTCAAAATATATGTTTTTTATTGAAATTTGGTTATTTATTTCGTTAATCGAATAATATGATGTGATTGAGTTTTTTATCTATTAAAAATAATGTTAGATTATGTGACTAATATAAAATAATATTATTGTTAATTTAAAAGGAATTTTATTAAATTCTCTATTATAAACAATGATGTAAAAGGTTATCGGAGAGTATGAACTTTCTTGTCATCCACCATGTTCTACATAAAACCAATAACCGGATGAGGTAATATAAGATAATAATTAATTTATTTGAAGATGTGAAATCATTTCAAGAAAAATAATGTTTTGAATGAGAAAATTAAAAAGAATTTTAAATTGAGAAAATTTAAGAAGGTATTTTAAATAAATAAAATTTAAAATTTATTTAAAAAAGGAAATTAAAAATTTTTAAGTTGTGGACCTGCTCGTCAGTTAGGATAAAAAAGTCCTCAGGTGCAAAAAGTCAAGTCGGACAGGGTCAAAGATCGAGATAGACTGACTTATGACGAAGGTTGTGCCAGGACGCCCGGGACCGAAGGTCAAGCTAGGATGATATGGACTGAATGTCGAGCTAGGGTGGTCGAGTTGAAGGTAGAGTCGGGGCTGACCAGTTTAGGCCATAGGTCGAGTTGGGACGACACAGGTTGAAGGTCGACTCGGATTAGCTCAGGCCGAAAGTCAAACTAAGCCAGCACGGGCCAAAGGTTGAATCAAATCAACTCGAGCTAAAAGTCGAGCCAGACTGACAGAGGCCAAAGGTCAACCCTGGTCGGCTTGGGTTGAATGTTGAGTTGGCTTAAGTCAAAGGTCGAGCCGGCTCAAACCGTGCCAAACCTGGAGGAAATTTGAGCTAAGCCGACCCAACCCAGACTGAAGATCGTCAAGCTAAGTTAAGTTACACTCAAAGATAAAATTGAGTCCATCAAATATATAAATTAAATTATTTTATCTAAATAAGAAAAATGAAATTTATGATATTTTAATTAGTTTATCCAAATTAATTATTTAATAAAAGAAGAAAATTCATTTCCAAATAATTTAATTACTAAGAATTACAATTTCTTAAAATTGTTAAAATTTCTCGTTCAAACACACAATGTAATGTAAAGGTCAATTCCTTTAGTTTATCATCTCCATTTTATATCAATCTCAAATTTTCATCTTATATGTGGAGATAAATTAATAAAATGATAAGATAAAATAAAAATTACTTTACTTAATTAAGAAAAAATTTAACCGGTAGAAACTCAATTAAAAATTATAAAGTTTTGAGTATTTAATATAACAACTTTTTTAATAAAAATTTAACTAAAAATAATTACATTTATAAGAAACTTATAATTAGTTAAGTCTTAATAAACATTTAATTAAAAATATTTATATTTATAAGAAACTTGTAATTAGTTAAGTCATAACCGAATTGAAGAAAACAATTAAAAATACATTCCTAATCCTCTCTAAGATTAGATGAATGAAAACTAAATTATAAAACATTATAATAACGTGAATAATAATAAAACTTACAAATCAACAATTAATAATAATAATAATTTTGAATTATTATTATTATTAATAAAGCTACACATCTTTAATTTTTAATAATAATAATAATAATGTGAATCATTATTTATATTTCTATATTACTTCATTTCTATGGACGAGGTGCACTATAAATTATGACAATAATAAGATTTAAGTATTTGCATTATTATGTTTAATTCTTTTAAATACCTTTTAATAGGTCCAATGACAATTATCATATGGGTGTGAGTTGCAAACTACCATTTCAGAGTTTATCTAGCGAGTGTGATGGTGGAACTGCCATTGTGAGACATGGACAAGTCTCTAAGTTACACTCACAAACAAGATACATGCAAAAGGCCATAACTTGTAAATACTGATTAGAACCTAAAATGAGCACCGACTAATATTGTATGTTTTATTTACTAGGGAGGTAGCTCAAGACAATTAAGTGGGAGTTTATAAACACTACTAGGGGTAAGACTTGAACTTGGAAGGTTTCTTATACTGAACTATAATATTTTGTTTGAAAAGGTGATATATTTTGTTTTATTTTATGTTTTAAATTATGTGGGGATTGTTAGAAATATTTAATATAATTTAAAATATTATCATACGATTACTTGTATTTGTATAAACTTTTAAGTTTATGGATAAATGTTATTTATGGTTAACTGTAATTTTATTACAAATTAATATTTTATTTAATCATATCTATTACCATTAATTCTTAAGTCTCTCCCTACTACCTATAAATACTCCTATTTGCATGGGAGTACATAACAAACACGATATATAAGTGTTTTGTCTTCTTCCTTACAGTATCTTTTAACACATGAGTGTTCATAAGGTTCAGATATCCTTCATTGCACTCGATTGATTTGATTGCACTCGATTAATCTGACGGATTGTTATATCTTGAGAGAAAAACGCATGTGATTTTGTTTTACCATATACAATAAAAACTTTTTCTTTCTAAAGAAAATGCTTTACGTGTCTCGACCCAAAATATTTCTCCTTCTCTCTTTACTTTTACTTTTTATCTCTTGTTGATACAAGAATTGTAGTTCTCATTAATATTCTCTAATTCATAAATATGTCTTAATATTATTATTATTATTATATTATTCATATTTTTATTATTATTTGTGAATTTGGTTATTCATTTTCTAACCGCTAATCCACAACATTCTATGTAGATCATCTTTAATTACGTTTTGAAATCTCTAACCCACTAAGTTGAGGAATTTTTTGAATAAAAAGTTGCCAAAAAATTTGAAAACCAATTAAGAATTTGAACGTCTTACTCTAGTCTGGACTGTGTACGAGATTTTCATCTTGAGTAGAACATAATTACCATAGTTCTGAATTCTAAGTTCACAATACAATTCTCCATGTTTAACCTCTTTTACAATATTTCTCGGAATGATCCGTGAGCCTCACTACTTGAGCCTGATGAGTAAAGGCCACAAGCACTAGTGGTTTCACTGTACCCACTAGAGCTGTATTTCTGAGCTGGTAGTGCCAAATTGAAACTTCTTAACTCATACTGGTATTGGTTGTCACCATAATCTAAATAATTTGACCAGTTGCGTTCTGGGGTATTCTCCGGTGTAACATCTCCAACAAGATCAGTAAGAGAAACTACTCCTTCTAAGGCTCCAACTATCTGTTACAAATTGTGAACTTAGTGATCAGAGGCTCATATGTACTTACACTAAAAACAGACCATGATTATCACAGCTAGAGAGAATTTCAACAAAGGAAATCTAGACACAATGAACAGATGATTACTTGGCTCATACGAGGTCGAAGCCTGGATGAATGGCGCACACAAGCAGCTGCACATGTAATCATTCTAACCATCTCATCAGCTTCGTAATTTTTCTGCAACCTTGGATCAACAAGGTTGTCGAAACTATCTTCTTGGAGTGCTCGAGCAAGCAATGGCCTAGCCTACAGTGTCAATACACAAACATATTCGCAAGGTCATTTTAATACTCCGAGGGTCAAGATCAAAAGAAAATCGTCCTTCAAATTTACTATTACTTTGAGTTGGAAAAACATATACTATATCTATAGACATTGTTGGAGAGAACTCAGTCAACTCACCCAGTCAACCAAGCTCTCATTCCTGGATCCTGCTGCAGTGATCGGTGGACGTCCGGTTATAAGTTCTAAAAGCATTACGCCGTAGGAATATACGTCTGATTTATCTGTCAATTTACCACTTGATGCATACTCCGGAGCCACATATCTGCAACGAAACTTTTGGCTTTGAAGTTCTATATATAGTTGCCAAAAAGCTGATCTTGACATATGCAAATGCAACACATGATCGCTGTATAGAAACATTTTTTTTCAACCCTTTTTATCTGTTACTTGTAAGAGAGGGCGCTGCTTATTTACTGAAGAGCTAAAATGACCAATGTTTACTTTGTGATGCTGACTTAATAGGAGAGAAAAAATTCAATGTTTACTTCAGTATTTTAAGGATTTCACAGCTCTTTCTATTTCAAGAAAACGATGAGGTTAATGTTAAGTAATTCACTATGATACGTGCAATAAGATGGAGAGAGTCCTTACCCAAAGGTTCCCATCACTCGGGTGGTGAGGTGACTAATATGACTATCGTTGTTTGGCAAGACTTTCGCCAGGCCAAAGTCAGAAACCTAATACAAACAGAAGCTCAGCATAAATGTCTCTAGAGTAATTGAGAAAGATAGGTCTTAGATCATCAGTTATTAACGTAGGTACACTTCATGTGTTGTATGATGCACTGGGAACAAAATTTGGAAGTCATTTGGAAATATAAAATCCGTATAAAATTAATACTAACATTATCATTAATAATCAAGGAACAAAATTAGACTCACCTTGGGTTCAAACTTAAAATCAAGAAGAATATTAGATGCTTTAATATCACGGTGAATAATTGCTGGATTACCTGTAACCAATTATCATTTCCTATAGTCATAAGCACAGGATCCTTATATAAGATTTAAGTATGTAAAATCAAGGAATGATATATGTTAACAGCAAAATCCTGAATCAGATTCTAACTCAAAAGTGAAGAATTCTCACAATCTTCATGTAGATATGCCAGCCCTTTTGCAGATCCGACGGCAATTTTAATTCTCGTTGTCCATCCTAAGAAGATACTCCCCTCCCCTGCAATACAATTTTATGTCATCTTCAGGATCATGCAACTGTAGTATGGAACCATTGAAAAAACCTGTTCATCTAGACAGGACAAAGCAACGATACTTAAAAAGGAAACTTTTCACGAGAAACCACCAGTTCCACAACAACAGAGCAGAAAAATTTCCGGTGGGTTACCGTAAATTACAGACTTACCATGCAAGTGAAATTCCAATGTGTTATTTGGAACAAACTCATAAACAAGCATTCTCTCTGCCCCAGCAACGCAGTAGCCAACCAATTCAACAAGATGCTTATGATGCACTCGGCTAATTGTCTCAACCTCAGCTTGGAATTCTCTCTCTCCTTGTTGGCTACCTAATTTTAGTTGCTTAACTGCAATTTGCTTTCCACATGGAAGAACTCCTTTGTACACATAGCCAAAGCCACCTTCTCCAAGAAGATTGGACTCAGAGAAACAATTAGTGGCCGCTAATATTTCATCATACCTGAAACTACCATTCCCGGGACTGAAGGCTGCCCTTGGAGCATGATTTGGAATTGTTTTCACAGACACTGACTTAAAAGAACCTGATGTGAGATTCGGTGGCAGCGTTGGATTTGATGGCACTCGAATAACATGAGATCCTGATCCAAACCATGAAATGCATTGAATTGAACTCTATTATCCATCACCTTTTTATATAATAGAAAGGATCATGTAAACTACTAAACTAAGCCTTTACATTTAGGGGAAAAATTAGCTATTCGTATGTTATTATTGCAGTTTCATATCGCTAAATATACAATAAAAATTTGAATTACAAGTTAGTATGAGTTATTAAAATGAAATTTTGATTGGATTAAGTGGCAGAAAGTACTTAACAAACTGATGTTAACTTTTGTCATGAGATTTATCCCAATTTAACGAACAAACAAAAAGGGATAAGATTTTCTAACCCTTGGATTCAATGGAGGGTGGTGATTCCTTAGTGCGACCCGTGCATAGATTCTTCTGTTTGTTTTTCTTCCTATTCCTGCATAGAAGTAATCCAATGCTAAAACCAAACACCAAAACGATTGCCCCAATTACTAGCCCAACAATGAGCCCACTTGCCACGTGGAATGTTGAGGTCTTCTGAAAATTCACAGCCACCGGCAAATTCACTTCTTGCGGCGCCGATAACGGCAAGGCGGGGCTCCACGGCGTTGCCAAGGTTGGTTCCCTCGTGAACGAAGGAGGTAAAGGCGGTGGAGGAAAACTCGATGTCGTCACCGCCGCCGCCTCGGGTGTCAGAGGCATATCTGGCAATGCAGGTGGAAAATCGGCTGTCGGAGACGGAGGTGATGGTGCGACTGCAAATGGCGGAAACGACGTCGTTGAAGGCGCTGTGGCATATGGAAACGGAAGTGGCTGGGATGCGGTGATCGGAGCCGGAGGCGATTGCGAAACTGCGAATGGTGGAAATGGCGGTGTGAAAGATTCCGGCGACGGAGACGGCAACACCGGCACCGTCAGAGGAATAGGTGTAACTGAAGATGGCGGTGGCGGCAGACCTTGGACGAGTAATGTTTCCGGCGACGGCGAGGTTGGGGCTGGAGGCGTCAGAAACATCGATGGTGACGGCGAGGATTGGAATGCGGGTGCTGCTGGTTGCGGGAACGGCGGAGGAATGACGTCAACCGGCATAGTCGCCGGAGAATACGGTGTAACTGCAAACATGATTGTATTCGTTTTCCGTAAAAGATGGCTACGAGTTGGAAATTGAAGCCGAAACTCATGCAGGTGAAGAAGCCAAACAAAGCCTGTATGAATATTATAGTGGGCGCCGAATTGCAATGAAAACTGAAAAGAAAATTATGACATAGCAACTCTATAAGCTCTAGCATGTAGCCACAAATGGCTAGTGCAATCCAACTCTGGTTAACACCTTTTTCTATCAACCACTTGTGTTATTGTATTTCTGTTTCGATAAGATAAAACTACTAAAAGAACAAAAAATGGTTTCACCAACTCTTAGGATAAATTCATAATGAAAAGTTTGTAATTTTATGTTGGTACAGTGGTAGAGAGAGTGAGGTGCATGTGGTGGTTAACCTTTTCGAAAAATTTAATAGTAATGGTCCCATAGTGTGACCTTTTTTCAGAATGTGAGATAGAGAAGAAGAGGCACAGAAAAGAGTGGTTGAAATTGAAAAAAATAAAAAGATAAATAAATGAAGGAATCATGGTTTTCTCTAGTGATGGAAAAAAGATGTATGGCAGAGTGGAAATGAGGCACTCTCAACTTCAATGTTAGCTGCTGAACACTCGCTGTGCATATTTAAAATAGAGTAAAGCTGCATTTTGCATTTGGGATATTAAAGAAACATAGAACAAAAATGGAGAGACACGTAAACAGCAGAGAGTCTATGTTTCCTTATTTTCAGTATCCCAAGATGTCACATGTACCTCGTAAAGGGAAATGTGTCATATCATTAACATAAGTGTTTAAATTTCTGACTTGGACATTTTTTAAATTATAAAAAAAGTAACACGTGTTGCCTGTAGGACACGTGTTACTCTTTTACACATTTTTTTCTCTAGCTTTAGCAGCTTCACATTAGTTTTGCTTCTACGTTCCATTCTTCTTTGCTTCCTCTGATTTTCACTATCATGCTCGCACTTTGCTTTTTTTATGATTCTCAGTGTGGTGCTTCACTGTGCTTATCCCAATGGATGTGTTGAAGAGTGAGCAGTAGCACTGATATATTAATAGACTTAATGGGAAAAAACCGGAGACATGAGAAATTATTTATAAATTTTGATTTCTAAAATATTAAGATATCAAAATTTATAATAATAAAAAATATAATTTATTTGAAAAATAGTTAAAAATATTTGCCTTTTGAGAGCTCAATTCCCCCACATTTGATATGCGGTTTTAATTGATTTGAGAAAAAAATGGTTTTGTACTATTGTTTAAAATTACTATTTTTTGAACAAAAGTTACTTTTTTTCTATAGGGTAAATCATATGCTTAAACCACATTCTTCATTATATTTATATTTAGTAAAATAAATCATGTCTAGTAGGGAACTTTATCTTTTAAAAGTGTTAAATACATTTTTAATCCACAAATTAAATATTAACTTTATTATTATAAAAGTACGAAAACTAAATTTAGTTTCATATTTTATTATTACAAAACTACCATAAAAATTTATATATTTTTATGACATATTTTATTTATAAAATATTCTCAGCTTAATTTTTAAAATTTCAGTAACATGTATGTTGTTTTAATTATATATATATATATATATATATATATATATATATAATAAAATAAAAAAAGTGATTCCCTCTTCTGATGTTTATGTTTATTTCTCAATTTTATCTTTTAAAGAAAAATTTTAAATTAAAATAATTATTTTTTTCAATTTTATTCTTTCTAATGACGGTTTTTTTAAATTTATTTTATTTTGATTTGACCATATTTTTAACTTAATATTTTTTAATTAAAAAATTACTTACAACATAAATAAAAATTATTTACAATAAAATTATAAAAACTATGTATATTTAATTTTATTATTTTTCTTAAAAAATATGAACACATACGCAATTTCAAAAATTTGGATTTCTGAAATGCTTTATAAATTTTGTTTTTCTCAACTTTCAAAAATTTATTTATCCAATTTTATCTTTTAAAGAAAAGTTTTAAATTAAAATAATTATTTTTTCAATTTTATTCTTTTAAATGACGGTTTTTGAAATTTATTTTATTTTGATTTGACCATATTTTAAACTTAATATTTTTCAATTAAAAAGTTACTTACAACATAAATAAAAATTGTTTACAATAAAATTTTAAAAACTATGTATATTTAATTTTATTATTTTTCAAAAAAAAAATATGAACATATACGCAATTTCAAAAATTTGGATTTCTGATATGCTTTATAATTTTTTTTTCTCAACTTTCAAAAAATTATTTATCGTCGTATACAAATGAACAAAAATTAATGAAGTTAATTATTTTTATTTTTTACGTCTTCAGTAATAATCTTTTTTAAAAGCCACTACGCTAGCTTTTTAATACAAAAATTCAAAATTTAATTTGTATTTTTTTTAATAAATTGAAAATTAAAAAAATTAATTTCAAAACCTAGGTTCTAATTAAAAGTTGTTTAGCATGTTGTGCCTTCTCAGGAGGTGAGTATATATGTTTTTATTGCTTGTACAATTACTTCATTTATACATGTTTGGGTAAATTTAACTTGGTTGGAACAATGCTAGTGATTTATCTATGATAATGATGTAAAAGTTATTTACGACGAGATGTTTAAGGCAACGCGCAACGAGCATCGGAGATAGAAAAATAGATTCATGCAAATCACCAGTAACAAGAGTCATTTAAGTATACATTATGTCAAATGTATGTTTGAGGTGTTAGTATGTCAAACTTTTAAGGAAGGAATGATATATTGATTCTCAAATATGTATTCATCAAAATTTCACATAAAGTAAAAAGATAAATAATAAAAATAAGTACAAAAATGAATAGTTAATTTAAGAGTTATCAACTCAATTAATTCTTTAGTGAATAAAACTTGTTAATTTTTAAAGATCAGAGACGATTGGACAAATAGACAAGGAAAAATAGAATATTCTTATCTTTGCATGAAAGATGGAATGAGAAAGGAAAAATAACTAAACACACATGTATTTATTTAAATACTCATAAATTTGTTTTTTCTTTTAAACTCTTAGTGCAAGTGTGCTTTTACTTAAATGTCCATCACATCTCATTTTTAAATTCCATCTTACCCTCATATGATTTTTAACAAGAAAATGCATGTATCAACATTTGCCAATCAGAAAAGTCCTTGCATTCCTAAGATTTGTATTCTGGAGTCTGTGTCATTGCAAATCTGCATTGTTGATCAAAGATGGGTGAAACTGTATGAATTAATTTTTTATTTTCCTATCCCATGTTCTATACTTATACAAAAAATTCTTTAATTATAAAAAAGTTGTTACTTAAATTTGACACGTAAAATTTAATAATTAAAAATATTTTAAAAATTTAATAATAATAATAATAATAATAATAATTATTATTATTATTAAACTTTGAAGATAATTAATAATAATAATTATGGTAATATTAATTATATAAATAATAATAATGATAATAACATTAATAATATAATAATATTAATAATATAATAATATTAATAATACAATTAATAATAATAATAATACTAAAACTAATAATAATTATTTTATTTTATACTAATATTAATCATTGTGGTAAATTATAATCTAAATCTTTATCAATTAAAATATTATTTCATATTTATTACATTCATCACATTATTCTTAAACTTTACCTTCGGTCTCACCTTTTCATCTTTTAAAACAAATAACTTCACTTTTTTCTTTTATATCCTCTCACGTCCCTTTACTTACTCTTCCTCAAATTTATTATTGAAAACAAATAAATCCTAAATATAAAAGAGAGTTTGCTAGTTGTGTGTCTTTCTTGAATGTTAATTGGATTGTCAAAAGAATTGTACGGTAAGTATTCAATCGAAATACGTTAAATTTAGATTAATTTATGATTAAATTTTATGGTATATTGTATACTTTCTTTATTAGTATACTCTTATTTGAGTACACTTTTACTTTAAGATATTATTTTTCTGATACGTGATTTTCAAGAATAAGAAAGAATTGGAAGTTTTAGTGAAAATCTATATTCTGTAAAATAAATAAATAAAATTTTATACTCATAATAGTAAACTAATCAAGCACTTTGAAAATTTTATTGACTAAAAATTAAATTCATGTGATCCACACAAATAAGATAAACAATTTATAAAATAAATTATTTATGGAGAATTTTTAATTTCATTAAAGTAATAAGATAACAAAATAGATTAAGGCTATAAAAGACACACAAATCCAAAAGATTTATGTAAAGAAAATATTATAAAGATTATGAGTTAAATCAAACTAAATGAAAGATGCATCAATCTTGACTTAACGAAAGATGACTTGATTGAGGCAAATCAGAAAAAACAAACTCAAAGTTAGTCGAAAAAAGAATTAGTTGAGGTCAGTCAAGAAAATTCTTAACCAAAAAAAAAAAAATTATGGCCAAGTTTGGTTGTTTTAATCAAAACCAACTAACAAATGTTTCAACTAATGTTGAAAATTAGTTTAACTTATACCGAGTTAAAGATGAAATGGTTAAGGTTAGTCGAGAATGTTTGTATCTACATTAGTTGAAGATGTATTGGTCAAGTTAATGATGTCCTTATGAAGAATAAGTTAATGATAACTATGTCAAGGACAGCCATAAATGCCTTCAAGAGAGATTAAAAAAAAAATACTCTTATCTAGAACCAAGTTAATTGTGTCATAATTTGATCAGATAAAAGAAATGTTTAATAAAATTAACGAAAATTTATTTAAGGAGACGGGATAATTAAATGTAATACAAAACTCTTTAAATATACAATAAGAATAAGGTTGACAGTACATGATTCAAGCAGTCTAATGCATCTTACTACATATAGGCTAAACATAGTTAGTTTTATTACCATGCATATACATATAGGCTAAACATAGTTAGTTTTATTACCATGCATATAAAAAATTCTATTAATTTATTTTTGTTGGTCGTAAACGCAATTCCTCGATACGTACAAAGAATTTGTAACTTTGGAGTATATTATAAGAAGTGTAAAGTATATGATTTACAAATAATGATTATACAAGTGATCTGATTGATACGAAGAAGACCTTGTTACTTTATATTTCAAGCAAACTTATTTTTGTATTCTAAAAAGTAACTCATTTTACTTTATTAAATATTGAAGTTGAGTTTTTTGCAAATACAACTTGTGCTTGTCAAAATGGTTGAGAAAAGTTTTTTAAGAGCTACAATTGAAGAAATTAAAGATCAGTGCAATTTTTTTAACAATAATTCAACAATTAAATTGTCAAAAAAATCCAATTCTACATAAAAGATACAAACATAGTAATTTCTTAAGAAATGATTGTAAAGATCAAACTATTAATCTAATTCACTACGAGCATATATCAATTTAAGAGAAAAAATGTTAGGAAAAAAATATGTTTATTGAATTTAATGAATTGAGTCTCTTATTAGTAACATAATGATTAATAGGTTTATTATAGTATACTATCAAAGCAACGCTAATATGCAAAAATGATATTAATCTTTCACAAAAAAAATGTCTGAAACAAAACTTGGAAAAAATATGTTAAAGAAAACACGAGAAAGAGTTATTAGGAATTTAAATGAGTTAACAAATAAAAAAAGTTATAAACACATAATCTTCGTGTTAAAGTTGGTGTTATAGTTTCTTACATGAGTTTATTATTAGTAATAAGTTTCTCCAATATTTATTCTTAAATAATACCAACAAAATAATCACTTAACAAACTATTTTTAAAGCAATAAGTATTTATAATTATAAAAAGAACAAGAAATATTTCATGTAGACGAAGGAATATGCTCATAGTATCATTACTATGAGAATAAGTATCCAAAAACTTTGATAAGTACACTAGAATAAGTCATGAACTGAAACTTCGTCTCTCTGCACTTTAATTTCACAATTGATTTGTCTTCTTCATTTCTCTGCATCCTGTCATATATATCGGACAAAAAAGTAGTTGTTTCCTCTTCACACGCCAACTTGTCGTAAATTGATAAATGATGTATTTTTCATGATCAAAATCAATTTTATTCTTAACTACACGCATTCAACATAATTAACGTGAGTCTTAAGCATTCAATTAAATGAATATTTTAATTTATAACATTACCCTTTGAGAAGCGTCCCTTTAAATTTTCCTTTAAAAAAAATGGCAAAATGCATAAGGATAAGGAAATGAGAAAGATTGTACTTGCCAGTTGCCACCGTAGCAGCTGGAAAGCAAGAGAGGAAAATGATGAAAGTAGCACCTGCTGCGAGTCCGCTACCAACGCGGCACGTGCGAATTCTGTTGAGCCACACGTGTCTACAATATTCAATAATAATTTCAACCCAACTGCCAAAGACAGGTATTTATAAGCGAGCAACGCATCTCACATGGCGAAGTAGAACCATCGCTCACTCTCACTCTCACATTAGATCACAAACAAAAATGGCGGAAAAAGAAGTCACTGGTGAAGCTCAGAGAAAGCTTCGATCGAAGTTCCTTCAAGTCCTTCGTAGTAGACGACAAGATGAAGGTATAGCAATCAAATTTCACTCGTTAGCTTTCACAATCTCGCTATGTATTGCGCAACGATTCGTTTAACTGAAACTTGTTCTTGTATATGATGATGCTTCAGTTCCGTTAACGGTCGAACATGCGAAGCCAGTGGCGAGTCCTTTGCATCAAAACTCTCCACCGACGAAGGAAGAGGTATTGTCATTATTGACATTTAGCGTCTTGTGCTTGTTATTTATTTTGTTTATTTTCAATGTCTACTTAATTGACTGGTTCAATCGCGTGGAAATTATAGATTGAGATAATGGAATCGTGTCCGAAGGCTGATATAGAGAACCTTGAAGAGTTGCTTCAGGAGGAGAATTTCTACTTGAATATAGAGGTAGGTGATGAATAATTCGATTCTCCGGAGATGAATTTTGAATCGGTATTTTTGTTATTCTGATTTGATTTTGTGCTTGAAAGATAAACTCGTTGATTTTTTTATCTCAGGAAGGAAAGCAAGGACGGTTGCCGGTGTTGATTTTGAAACTGAAGGAAAGTGATAAGCAGAAAAAAAGACCTGCCGTTGTTTTTCTTCACAGTACGAACAAATACAAAGAGATCATGCGCCCATTGCTTAAGGTTGCTACTGCGTCTTCTCTATTCCTTCCATTCCACCGTTTATTTTTCATTTGCATTTGTACTGTGCTCATGTTTTATAAATTTATTGTAATCGCGGATTTTTTTTCTGGCTTCGGTTGCTGGTGTTCTTCTCTGTGCTTTAGGCGTATGCTTCGCGGGGATATATAGCAATTTCGGTGGATTCTCGTTACCATGGAGAACGTGCCACGTGCACAACCACCTATCGAGATGTACGTGTTTGATTGATTCTTGCAAATGCTTGCTTTGCTTTGCATTGCTGTGCCTTACTTTTAGGCTCTGAACTCCTGATGAATAACGCAATTTTATTTGGGGAAAAGTTATAGCATGACCCCTACTTTAACATTTAAATGCTTTGTTTGAAACAACAAATTTTTAGGGATTGATTTGCTTTTGAAATCAATTTGATTTTAGGTTTTCTGTAACTCTAATTTTGTTGGATGTGATTGTAATTCAGTTTAAAATATTTAACTATGCTGCTCTTATCTCTTTTACATTCAAAGTGATGGCAATAAAGTAAATTTCATAAAAAAGAATTTGAAGTTACAAATAGAATTTGGTTTGTAAATCAATTCAAATAACTTTTTATATGAATTCGAAACATAATAGTAGGATTACCGCATCAAATGGAATTCGTATTTCAGTGATTCTGGACATATAATTTTCCTTGAAGAATAATGATTAAGATTTAGGAGAACTAATATTTCTAGAAAGATATTGTTTTATGTGTTGTGTTTTGTTTCCTTATAGAGAGAAATGAACTCTATTTTTGTTGACGTATTTACCTAAGATCGCTTGGAAAGTTAAAAATTAGACATCTATATAAAATTCAAAACTGACAAGATTTTCTTTTACTTGTTTTGGCTGCAACCTACCCTACCAAAAAAAAAAAAAAATACACAGGCACTTGTTGATGCGTGGAAAACCGGTCAAACGATGCCATTCATATATGACACGGTAATTTATTATTGACTTTTATAATTATACACTGTTAGAATAACATTATTAAAATTATTGTGCCGAATTGGTTAGTTTGAGATTGGATAATTATTGTGTTATACTTATTAGTTTGTGATTAAATTAAAATAAACTATTACCTTATTATTTATCATGCAACATCACCATTTAGTTAAGAATGTCATTGAAAGTTTTTGGATCATTCCTTTTCTGGAATATAATTAATGGATGGAATAATCACTTGATTGAATTTTTTTTTTTGTGTTAGTCTTTTCATGGAATGTAAAAATTATGCTCAAGAATGAAAACAAAAGTAATCAAAGTATCTTAAGGACCGACGAAATTGGACCCCAACAACCATCCAACCTATTAGAGCTTGTAGTCAAGAGTATCCAAAAAGTCACAGATTTTGTTCCTCTTTATATAATTCTTTTGGTCTGGGCTTTTGTTAGTATTTTTTGGTGACCCTTTTTCTCTTTTCAGTTGAATCAATTTAAGTTATATTTGTCTGTGACTGTGATACCATCATTCTGCGTCGCGTTGTTGGTCTATCCACAAGTTGGGACTTAGTATTGAATGTCTTTAAATCTTTAGATATAGTCAACGTAGTTTAAAGTATTTAATTTGTTTTCATAAAACTGAAGTGGGACTTCCAATTACAACGCACTTTACGTTCCAAATGATTTGTTTCAAATGTGATTGTGGCAGTTTGAGCTTATGATTTAATCGGCTCAGAAATGGTGTATATTCTTCCATGTTTTGGCAGGTCTGGGACTTGATTAAATTGGCCGATTATCTAACACAAAGAGAGGATATAGACTCTTCTAGAATAGGAATCACCGGAATATCACTTGGAGGTTGGTTGAGAGATGTTGAATGGAATATGTTAGACGGCATGTTCAATATGATTCATCATTTGTATAATTCTTTGATGCAGGAATGCATGCGTGGTTTGCTGCATTTGCTGATACTCGCTATGCTGTGGTCGTTCCTCTGATTGGTGTTCAGGTGACACTGAATGATTGAATAAAGCTTTTATTTAGACAAATGTGTTTCTAAAGCAACGATTCGAAAACTTGTGAACTATATGTTGCAGGGATTTCGATGGGCCATAGACAATGATAAATGGAAGGCTCGAGTTGATAGTATAAAGCATGTTTTTGAGAGTAAGATAATGTTAAATGAGTTTTTGAAATAATGTTTTCTATCTTTGATTTAGTTACTACTTCTTGTATTTCATTTTAATATAACATTGAAGTTATTATTCATGAGAAACCAATAATGTACGGGCCAATTTATGTATGGAGCACATGTTGCATTATTTCGTATGCGACAGCTAATAAATTCTTAAAATTGATGAGATCGTTTACAGTTGGTTATTTAAAATAGAGTGTCTATGGATTAAATTACCCAGTGGTCTCATTGCGGACATCCGATAAAATTTCATGTCAACGTGAGAACGGTGTTTGGGTAAGACCTAGAAGGAGAAATATATTAGTAGTATCCAATTGGGGTACTAAATCATTAAAGCAAATTAACAGTGTATGGCTGAAATATATTTTGAAGGTACTTTTGTATGGACATCCTCTAATGTTTTGGGTAATTGGATGCAGCGGCTTGTGATGATTTGGGTAAAGATGTTATTGACAAAGAAGTAGTGGAGAAGGTAAGCCAAATTTTTATGAAATCAACTCTGATTCTGTCTGCAAATGAATTGCTATGTATTGCTTTAACAACACACATGATTGACAGTGTTTGGTACCATGATACGTATCCCATTGTAGCTAGTTATTCACCCACCGGACATAATTTCTATCTAGAGCTTTGTTACTGTTATTTTAATCTGTTTGCAGAGGATACTATATACTAATCACAATTTTTTTTATTTCTGATCAGGTATGGGACCGAATTGCTCCGGGTTTAGCTTCCGAATTCGATTCACCGTATTCAATTCTGGCTATAGCACCTCGTCCATTACTTATTCTTAATGGTAAAACATTTATCATTTTCATTTGGGGCTACCTTATTCGTATACAACTTCATGTATTTGCTTCTTTAGTGTGTATGTATGGAAATAACATATCTCTGCATCATTTCTTATTTTTTAGTCAATTTAGTTATTTCGATCATTTAGTCATTGTGAATAATTTTAAACTAAATTGTAATTGAAGCATTTGTTTTGGTTTTGGGAACTCTAGGTGCCGAAGATCCTCGGTGTCCCATTGGAGGTTTCGAAGTTCCAATCTCTAAGGCAAGTCAGGCATACAAAGAGTTTCAGTGCTTAAATAATTTAAAGGTATGAACTAGAGTTAGTTGGTCACTTCGATGAGAAAATTATACATTCTAATGTTGTCTTCCCATATCAGTTTATTATGAATAAGTTTGACAATTGAGTGCAACATGCAATTTTCTAATTTAAACCGCAGTTTTATTAAAAATCTCTCATATAGAAGATAAAAAGTAAGAATATTGATTTACTTCCAACTTAATTTGCAAAAACTTACTTGCATGGTAAAATTGACATCTTTTACATATTTTATTTTAGTCATTCTGCAGGATTAAATAATTCTGAGTATGGGAACATACATGATATATGTAACACACCTTGTTGGAATAAATTATAGGCACTTACTTCCTGCAAACCACAAGTTTTTTTATCATTTCCAATTATTTTCAAATAGTCTTTTCAAAATATAAAAAGTACATTTTGGAGAGCTTATTCTAAAATGAATGAGAGACAGTTAAGACATTTGTAGAAGTATAAGAAGAACGAGGCTTGGTTCTGATACTAAGAATGTGGGAATGAGAACTCAGTGGGGGTGTTTGGAAACATGTTTTCGGAGGAAAGAAAATAGAGAAGTTTTAATTATGTATCGGTGGGTGTTAATAATTGGCTTCTTTTTTCTATCCAAGTTTATGATCGGTAGCTTTTACATGCAGTTTATTGCAGAAGATGGAGTTGGACACCAATTAACAAGATTGCAAGTGAAGGAATCATCTGATTGGTTTGATAGGTTTTTAAAGCCTTAGTTGACGTGCTCGCAAATTATAAATCAGCTTGCTCTTGCTCGTAGCCCTCGTTTCATTGTCTTTCTGTGATTGTATCTGTCATTGCATATCGTTTTAATTCAAGATAATGTTAATCGCTATAAAATGTTGCACCTCTGTTAAATCCTTCTACGCATCCCAGAGAAATCATTCTTGTGTAAGATGCCCCACTTAGAAAAATTTATGTCTCCTTGTGATTAAAAATTAATCTGATCAATCAGAGTCATTATGGTTTCAATCAACTGAAAAATAATAATTAATTCATTTAAGGTATTAAATATTAAAATTAAGATAACTAGATTTTTTAGGGACTTATTCTAATGAAGTAACTTTTTGTGGGAAATTAAAAAATAATACTTTTGTAGGAAAAAGTGTATATAGATTACTGTGCTTTTTAGATTTAGAAACATATCTGAACTTTTAAATATTATATTTTTTATGATTATATCTTTTATCTTAAATAAAATCATAAATCAATTAAGCTTTTAATTTTAAAAATTCAAATGTATTTCCTAATTTTAATTTTAATTAATTTTATCTTCATCATCCTTTTTCATTTCCTGTATTTCTTGACATATATTCCACCAATGAAGTTATTTCCTCCCTTTATATGACTGTACAGTCTATACATTAAATTCGCAAAAGGCTCTTTTTCTGTACCTCCCTTTTCTATTCCTGCACTTCCATAAAATTTTAATATCTCTATTTTATTCTTATTAAAAATAAGAAAATTTTAATATATACATTTTATTCTTGTTAAAAATAAGAAAATATAAGAAATTTTATTGTAATTTTAATAAAAAATAATTTGGAAATCATAGCGGTTATGGGATGCAGGAAAAAAAAAAGTCAGATACAGAAAGTAATAGCCTTCACAAAAACGGACAAGGCAATAAGAAAAGTTGTTTCTATTGAAAGAGTATTTCAAAGCCCCTTCACATACCAATTAAACGAAATTTTAATAGTAAATACAATAAAATGTGTTATATTCATTATTTGATTTTAAAAAAATAACTGGCATAGAGAAAGCATCTATTATTACTTGTTGCTTTGTTGATATAAAAATGTTAAATGAATTTCTCTCGTTATGAGAAGGGATGTGAAAATTTTCATTAACCAGACAGTTTGAATAATTTGAAGAATAATATTGAAGTAGTATTTTACTTATTGTAAATAATAAATATTCATTTTATATAATTAAATAAAATAAATTTTTTTTCTACCGGAAGACATTATTTTGAAATTTTGTTTCTTTTAAATTACTTTTGTATCGGAATATACTTAAAATTTATAAATTAAATGAATATATTGAATTTATCATTTTCTTTGTATCTATAATAAATTATTTAAATGGTGATATAATTTTTTTGCTAACGATTAACTTTTATTTTTCGTAAAGAGAACAGATAAACAATTATTCTAAAAATATACAAAACTTCAATTTAGAGATAAAAGAAGGATGAAGTAAAATAGATAGGTGACTAAGAAGATCAAATATAACTAAACGTAAATATATGTTAATTAGAGAGTTCAAAGAATTCTTTTAATATAAAAACATATGATGTGAAATATTCTAAAAGACAATAAAATATTAAAAATGTATAATTGGGACAGTGATAAAGAGAAACTCATTTTATAGACTGCATTATAATTTATAATATGAGAAAAACATTGAACAGAGAATGCACCAAAGTTAATTATCTTCTGCACTTTGAAGCAGTAGGATATTTCATCCTACAATTAATTGGTTAACAAAAATGCATCTCTCTTTCAATAATCAGTATACATACAGATATACCAAATGTTACTAGAAATCACTTGATTCAGAATCTGATAATATTCAACAGAATCCTTGTTTTTGGGTGCACCTGCTTCAGTTCAAACATTGTTTTCAGTATGCTGCATGATTCTTCATTTTTATATTAATCTAATAGGGTAAAATTTAATATCTACAAGATAAAAAAAATTATTTTTATTTATCACACATCAAGTATACTCCATTTAAGGTGAAACATGTGCATACAAAAAATATCACGATCACTAATACTAACACTAACAAAAAATAAAAGTAAAACATTGTGTCATTAAATACTTAACCTTAGTGGTGTCTATAGTAAACTAAAAAAAAAATTGTTTTTAATATTAAAATTGAAATTAATTTATCTTTAAAATTTTAGACTAATTTAATCCTACATATTTAAAAGTACGTGAATTCAATCTTTATAACCAAATTTTGTTAAATTATTTTAACGATTTCAAATACATGTTTGTCTACTAATATTAAAGTAGAAATATGTCAAACAATGTAAACAATTTAAAAGTTATCAAACATTTGAAATGCTAAATAAATTTATCAAAATCTGGTTAAAAAAACTAAATTCATGCATTTATAAAATTTGTAGACTAGATTGAGACAAAATTTTGAAGATAAACTAATTCTAATTTTCACTAAGTTAAGAGATAAAAAAACATATTTAACCTATTAAAAAATCATCATGCAAAGTAGCAAGTAACGTCAGTAGAGGCATCGAGTATCAATTGTGTATTGAGCAATCAACTGATAAAGGATCCAGATTCACATTTCAGTACCAGCCCAGCACCGAAATTAACCACTAGTCAATCAATGCCAATAATGACCTGGAACACAATGAACACTTAAATAAACGTCAGAAAATCAGCATAAAATAAAAAACTCTACAAACTTACAACCCAGACTAGGTTTTCTACAACTGAATATACGATGGATCATCGTGTTGACTGGAATACAAACAACTACAAAATCTTTTAGCCAATGGAATCCCCCAGGCATTTTCGTCTGTTATACACAGATATGATTACCTTTCACAAAACTTTTTGGGGTCGTTATGGAGCCGATATCCTCCACTTCCTTATATATTCAATCCAGGATTCCAAAATTTCGTCACGGCCTATTGCATGCATACTTTGTCTGAAGGGTGCAACATAAAGTTTCAGGGTAAACCAAATTTTGTCAAGGCTGATTGGAATAATGTTGAGAATGCCTGGGATGAACTTTGATCATCAGCTTTTACTTTAATCTGTGACTTGGCTGATGATGTGTTGATTATACACTCTACAAGATAGATTGACGCTGCTTCTGCTTTCTGAGCAAAGAAAAAGAACTTAAAGTTGGGAGACTGACCACCGGATGCAATGCAGTGTATTGAATGGCTTTGCATGTGCCGCAGGAGTGCATTGGGAGTTATCAAGGATGCGATTCCCTGAGGACTTAGAGAATATTCCTGTACAACATAAAAATGCTTGACATTTTTTGTTGGTTGGGGAGGCCAAAAATAGAGTACGTACTAGAACATTTCTGTAATTCAATTTTGAATTTCTGTTGAATTATCAATGAAAAAATGTCTATTAAATTTCTACACAATCATTCTATTATTCGGTGCTATACATCCTTAAATCCTTTAATAAGCTTAACAATTTATAAGATGTCATATTCATTAAATTAGTGCCAACATTTCATTGGCTGACATTGAAAAACTTTCTTATTGCATGAGTTCGTTGGAATGAAGTACAAGTTATCGCATTAGTGAAACTGATATAATTTAAAAACAAACCTCTGATGTAGATATTGGCAGTTGACGCCATTTCTGCTGAAATGTGCCAGGATCCAGTACAGCTTTTGGGTTTAGGTTCAATGAAGGAGGTGGAGGCGTGGCTGCAGTCCCAACTGCAAAATCTAAACCAAGCAGATCATCGATTGCCAAGCTAGAAGCCGGTGCTTGACCTGATAAGCCAGTACTTGGAAATGCCAAATCTGCAAGTGGTTGTGAAGTTGCAGAAGGCGCAGATGAACCATTATAGGAAGGAGCATTGTAGGCAGAACCATTGCTACCAGGTTCTCTTCCTTCATCTTTTTCTGAAGTACTTAGAAGCAGATCTTTGTCATTTGCTTCCACTCTCTGAGCTGGAACAACAGACTCTCCAGATTCTGCAGTAATAGATAGATTTCCAAGTTCATCTGCAAACTCAAATGTCCCTCGATGTTCCTTATCAGTGAACATATACGAAGGCTGCATGAATTCGCCACTGTTAGTTTGACAAATTTAAAAATACATAAGGATCACACTAATACAAACATGTTTCAGCTTTCAAGTAATATTAATATTAGACAGGTGTTTAATTAACCTATCACAGAAGAAGGTGCAATCTTCAACGTGTTGTGTAACAAAGTTTGGCCGCACAATATTTTATATTTTTAAAATGTAAAAATAAATTCTAATTGAAACAACTATTACAGCATATTATTTAGAATATCGCAGGTGACATTAAGAAGATAGACACATTTTACAGGGAAGAATTCAAGAAACAAAAAGCACACTTTAAATGGTAACGTGAATTATTTATTATTTTCTCCACATTTTTTATCTTTAAATTTGTTTATAATAGCAACATATTTTATTAAATTTAGAAATGGAGTAAGTACCTAAAATTAGTCCAAACAAAACAAATTATTTCATTAAAACCTCTGGGAGGAGAATAGTTTGGCTACCTTTTGATACACAACCGACAGACTGTTAAATTCATCAAATATGCGGTCTTTGATTTCACTGCTCTGGGTATCAGCAAAAACTGAAACAGCTTGCTTTGGCGGGTTAACCACACTTTCTGCTACGGATACATTGTATTGCAGAAGCCTGTAATAAAATAAGGCCCTATCATGAACATCCTGCAATCCACAAAAGGTTTAGTTAATACACCACTGCAATCGAATCAATTCATTGTTTTGACAACTCAGTAGAAACCAGTTACAAAATTTCAAACCTGGTGAAAATCAGCAAGTCCAGCAGCCAATGCAGCACCTAATGCTTTTTTAGTTTCAGGTGGTCGCTTAAAGAAACACTTCATAACTGCAGTAAGAAGATGTAAGCGAACCTGCATCATGAGATGAGACAGCAGTTGTTTAAAATATAATTAAGTAAACAAAAATACAAGCTAATACTCCATTCATGGCAATACTCACAAGACATAATGCTAAATAACTTCTTACATTTCTTTGGTAAACTATGGTTTTGTGATTCCATACTGCCAGGGGAGGGATATCATGCTTTTATCATTATTACAAAGATGATTATATGACAATCAAATTAGGAACTCCCCCAATCCAAACCCAACAATAGTTAGTGATTTGTACTATATTGTTTCTGCCAAGGCTAGGAGAAAATATTGTAGGGGAGATTCTCAAGTTTCAGAAGTACAATTACTAATGTTTGTGCTAGGCCATTTGCATAAAAATGGCAGGACACAAGAACTGCAGCTTAGGCTGGTTCAGCACAAAGCGAGACAGATTAAACAACTCAAAGTTAGTCACAATCTAAGGTTTTCGTTAAACCCACTCAACCAAGACCGTTTAATAAAAAATCCAATAGCTAAATTTAGGCTAAACTGCAATTTTGGTTCCTTCCAATTCTCGATCCACAATTTTGGTCCTCTATGTTTTTGGGATTTCAAGATCTGCAAATTTCGGTCTCATTTGCATACATTTTATTTCTTTTATTTTGGTCCAGATTGCTAAAATGTCAAAGCTTGATATGCTGAATAAAAAAGGTTGAATTCTTCCATCAAAGAATACAAGTACAACATGGCAGAGAACTAAATCTATGACTATGATTAAACTGCCCCCTGTTGTTGGGTCGGGCATAACATGGCATTCAATAGGAAATCTAAATCTCAAATGTGGAAACTGTAAGGTTGTAAAGCATAAAAAGTACTACCTCAGCGGAATGCTCCTCATCCCAATTTTCCACTAAACTCTCCAAGACATATGGAGCATCGTGCATGTCCTGAGAATATTCTCCCAACATCCATATAAGAGCTGCCTTAGCCTTGGGTTCTTGGACATTTTTGCTACTGATATTTCCAACAACAGCAATACAATCCTGACTCCATTGTGGATATTTTCTTAACAGATCTTTCACAAGCACCTGTATAGATGAACTTTCAAAACTTGCATCAGTGTACCCTACTATAACTAAGGCAAATCAAAATGCCATACTTTACACACATGTTTGCTTAATAATATGAAACAATGTGATACTACTAGACACAAGTTACAGGGTATCTAGCAGGCACTTGTAATGTTTACCAAAGCTTCAGAAGTAACATAGTCCTTTTCCATCTCAAGAAACTGGAGAAGTCGGTCAACAATAGCATTGACATCATACTGCTGCAACGCTATCTTCCCAACAGCTCGAATTGATTCCCTTGCAATGGGAATGTCAACATTTGCAGCATATTCACATAGTTCTGTCACTGAAACGAGATCCAAGAAATTCATGAATAAGTAATTAGAAGGGAAGCCTCAGACCAAGGAATAGACATCATATACAATCATCATATATCAATTAATCCCTCTTCCTAACCCTTTCTCTCTGTAGCAATTTGGTGTTACTTACCTATCTCATAGGTGTTGCTTTCATTCGCCACTGCAGTCAGCATTTCAAGCTTCAACTTTTTAACATATGATGGCTCATTGTACTGGCAATAGAAGTGTTTATAGTCCGAGGAAAATATATAAGGTGCACGCATGACCAAAAGATGCAGGTGACTTAAAACCGCATAAGATTGTTCTGGACTTCCTGAGCTCACTTGAGTCAAGAGAGGGGCTTTGATACGCTCATATACCTAAAAAAGAAGAATTAGCAACAGAAATCACAGATAAGCAGTCAAAGCTGGCATGATAAAGTCAAAATAACTAAGATAAAATCAAAGTATGTAATCAAGCCAAGCTGAGATTGGCCATAACATATACAAACACAGATGAAACCTAAGCTTGAGGCTGAGCTTTTAATTTAGGTGAAATCCTAGCACAAACCCCAGCTTGTAAAATAAAAAGCTGTACAATACTTAAAAAAACATTTAATGTATAATAGACTGTACAATACTTAAAAAAACATTTAATGTATTCAAGAACTCACATATAACTTAGTTATAACACTTGACCCATTGCATCCCCAAGTTTACATTAATGACTCACACTCAACACAATTATAGCTGTCCGTACATGAATTACATAAGCCTAATCTTGCAGCTAAAAAACCTAAATATCAAATATATGTATTCTGTGAGTCATTCAGTCAAATAGTAGTTAAAGTACAGTCAATACTAGATATAAAGCAGATAGAATTCAGACCAAAGAATTGTCAGAAAAAAATAACATGTATAAGAAAATGTCGTTATGAAAAACAAGGAGATTAAATGAGATGTTTTGACACACAGACATGCAAAAATCAATGCGTACCTGCTGATGAACATCAGCCATAGACAAAGTCAACTGTAGAAATAATTTAACAGTTGCCAAGACAACAGCACCATTTGCATGCTGGAGTCTATCTTCAAGGAGATTCATCATATCAAATATTTCACTGCTATCTGCCGGAATGTACTTGCTCACCAATTCCAGCACAAGACATTGTGCCCATTCACTGAATTCCTTAATTCTGCAGGTGAAAAAATAAGGAACTGATAAGTTTTCTAACAATTGGTACTTTGCAAGATACTACAGATGCTTTCTCTTTATCTCTATATGGCTGCTACAACTATCAACACATTTTATAGTCTAATAGGCCACATGAAGCACATATAGTAAGGTAATAAAACATTCTTATTCCCATTTGTGAAGATACTATTTGATCAAACATTTACTCCCACAATCAAACTACATATTCTTAATTTATATAATGTACACAAGGACAAAGAAACTAAGACACTAGCAGATTATACGATAGCTCTATGAGCCTTTTTCCCAACAAGAAATGGAAAGACAAAACTTCATTGAAAGGAAATTCCCAAGGAGGGTCGTTGAAAAGATTCAGTTTATCAGTTGTATAATAATAAAAGTTAGTTTCACCTTAAAAAAGAGGTGATGAATGTCTTGAAGAAAGGTGATTTGGGCCTAATTCAACTCTACAAAATCAACTTGTCGTAAGATATTGTCTCCACTTATATATTATATTTTGGTACTATCTTTAGTCAATGTGGGACTTGGGGTTTTCCCAATAGAAAGAATGCAACAGTCCTGTCCATTAAGGTAAGATAACTTGAGAACCACAACTTTCCCAGACAAATAAGGAATTACTTGAGAAAATATTACCTATTCAAAAGGTGATATACAATTGGCTTGCTAAGTAGTGTTTCTCTCTCCCTGGCTGCTTCCTCTGATGTGGATGACTCTAAGGTCCAAATTTCTTGTAAAGCAAACAAACAATTTGCGACTACCTGATCAAGAAAAAATTACTATATACGTAATGTACAATTTATTTGATGACTGCTGTTGTCTTAATTTCTTGAAATAGGAATATTTGTCATTCTGATATATATATATATATATATATATATATATATATATAGATATATATATATAGGTGAACAACAATTGAAAAGCAATAAGAACAAAGAAGTAATACGTCATTCACACACATACATGGACATAATAATAACAATGCTCAAAACTGCAGGCATTGACATTATAACAAAGCATTTTAACAAATAGACAAAATTGAAATGATTTTTTTAATGGGGTACAACCACAAGTATTATACCAAAAATCAGACAATTTAACTTCTTGAGCAAACAAAGTATTTAAATGAGACCTCAAGGACCTGCTCATTAAAGGGCGATTACTCAAGGCAATTTACTGTTTTCAAACAGAAAACAATCAAAACACTGGTTTGAAAAAAAAATGATAAAATAAAGTTTCGTGTATGTTTCTCTTACCAACATGATATTTCTACTTCTAAATGTCCAAAGACATCATCCGGGGACAAGAACATAATTCAAGCTAACAATCATTTGGAAAACAGAAAAGGAATGAAAGAAAACAAAGCAAGATCAAGGATAATAACTTCTTAGTTTACAAAGAGCCTATTCGCTTGCAAATCATTAATCATTGGACAATTTAGATTAGCTTGATTCTAAGTGAAACTCTTAATTCTTTACAAAATTTAAACAGATATGATTTATCATAGGTTGAGAATGAGATTTTCATACAAATGGAATCCTCACCTGAGTATCAGGATCATTAAGCATCAAATGCTTCAGTGTTGCTGGAAAATCTGCATCAATACAGGTGGAAGCTGATATATGATACAGTTTCAAAACCCCAATAACTGCCACCATCCTGACATAACTATTATTGTCCTTCAACCCAGACCCTAATGGCCCAACCAAATATTCCACCAAATTTGCCACCCGGAGTGAACACAAACTCCTCAATGCTAGACCCCGTATCATTGGATCCTCATCCTTGCAATCTCTTTGTAGAAAATTAATAGTCAAAAGTGCAAGATCAGGATTGACCTTTGCATAGTTCCCAACGTATAAATAGCACATTTTTTTCAGAACAATGTCTGATGTCGCAGAGCACATTACCATCTCGCCAAAGAGAGACGAGACATCAATACCAATAGTCATGTTGGAAATCACCTTCTTGAAGAGATCCCTCTTGGAATCATCAGCCCCTGGAGCTCGGCTCCCAGCAAGCTGCCGGAGCTGTGATTTCAGATCGGAGACTTCACTCTTCCTGATTAAATTAAACATTAGGTCAGTACTTGACGTGAAGATATCACACCACAACCAAAAAATAATCAACCTAACAGAAAATAATTCAGATATTAACAAGGACAAAACTTCAATACAATTTCTCACGTTTGTTCCAACCAATATTACAATTTCACCTCAATAATCAACACATTAAAGGTTTGCATTAAATCTCAACGTAGATTACTGACTGGAAACTTCAATTTCGAACGGAAAACAACACAAAAAGCAACTAAGCAACCGTATCTAATCTAAGTTGTCTACAATTAATTGCCAATAGCTCGTTTCAGGTTAAAAAAAAGGGCATAAAGAGCTAATGCACCAACTCAATGTAGTTAACTTAGCCACTTTAGCCATTCCATAAAATACTTTCTGAAATGAAAAGATAACGGAAGTGGATGAATCCGCCAGAAACTATGCTATGCGTGCTATCGAGCTCGGTGTACATAACTCGACTACTTAAGTAATAACACATGGACACAGTGTATTTCACAATTATACGCCAAATAGGACAAAACCGAACGGCATTGGATCTCTAATGTTAATGACAACCAAGCGAAAAGCGCATTCAAACATTTGAAGGCCTGTTGCAAGATAAAACCAAAGCATAAGAAATTTCGTATTTATCTGAAACCAAACCACGGCAATTGCGATGCAGTTGCTTCCGTAGATGAGTCCAAATCAAATTTGTGCAGCATTCGAATAAATAAAGAGAAAGTTAGAAAGAAAGAAAAGAAGACGCAGGGACAATGGATCAGGGAACTGACCCTGACGGTTGCGACGGAGACGGCGATCGATGAGACTGCTGCGGCGGAGGAGCCATGGCCACGCCACTGAGAGTTGAGTAAAACGACCACGCAGACGGTTAGATCGCCCCTTTGTTTCTTCAGAAAAAGTGAGATCTAAACGAAGAAGATAAAAGAGTAACCGGTAATTGTAGCTGCGGTGTTAATTGAGCTTGTGAAATTTTTTTAATTAGAAATTGGAATTGGGATTTGGTGAGATGAAAATTATAAACTACTACTAGTAGAGACTATGCCCAGAAAAATAATAATAATAATTATTATTATTATTATTTATTATAATTATAATTATTTATTATTTATTATTAAAAATAAATAAATAGATGAATAAATAAATTGCACCACTTTCGACGTATTAGAAGCTGAAGTGGCGAGACCTGATTGCCTTGGTCTCGTCGTCCCTGTTTCACTTCTATGGCATGCTTTCTTTCTGTGTAAGAAAAATAAAATAAAATTGCAATTAGGCAAAATAATATTAGCGATTATAATAAATAAATAATTGATATATTTGTTGTTATAGTTTGATGTGACGCTGCTTTCAGGACTATTGTTTAATGTTTTAAATATCAAGTCAATAAAAGACAAAATATGTTATTAAAATAATAAGAAAAAGTTTTTAAGATAAGAACATTAAATTCGCGAGAAACACATGAGCATAATTACATTAAATTATTCTTTATCCATTCTTATTTAAAAGTTGAATTAAAAGTGGGGTTAGTTTTTTTTTTTTATCATGTTTCTTACATAGATACTTTTACTACATATCCCTAATTAAGAAAGAGAGTGTGATATAAGAAAGGTTAAATATCCCACCGGTCCTAATATTTTAAGGAAATCTCAAGTTAATTTCTTTTTATTTAACTTAATTAGATTTTTTATTTTGAAAAATTTGTTATAATTATATTATTTTTCTTAGTAATATACTAACAGTATTAATTATGTGTCATGTATTAACATAGTTTTTTATTTATTATTTTTTATAATTTTAAAAAATATATAAAAATGGTCACATATTAATGTGACATTGTGCGACAAAGACAATATGATGTGACATTGACAGTGTCATGTATCACTATTAGATGTGGATGTGAAAAATCTCAGTGCAGTCTTTATATTTGTTATTTTATCTCTATTTGATTATAAGTTTTTAAAAATTGAATCAATTTCATCCCTATACAAAAATTTATTTTTATATAAAATTTATAATTGTATTTTTATTATAATTGATATTTTTAACAAAATTAAGTTTATTTAAATGTATATTTTGCATTGAATTTTATTTAAATTTTGTCTTAAAATTATATAATAATATATATATATATATATATATATATATATATATATATATATATATATATATATATATATATATATGTTTGTGTGTGTGTGTGTATATGTATATATATATAATTTATAGATAAATGTTATAGTTGTTTTAAAAATAAAAACTTTATAAATTCAAATATAAAATTTTAAGAAAATTATAACAATTTAAAATAATATATATTTATTCAAAATTTTACAATTCAATTTATAAAGTTGTTATTTTTAAATCAACTCTAACATTTGTTTGTATATTATTGATATATAAATGTTTGAAACAATATTTAAATAAAGTTCAATGTAAAATAAAAATTTTATCTTGTTTGAAATATCATTGTGACATTTATATAAAGGTAAAATGTTGTCTTAATCTGAATATGAACTTAAATTGATTTGGTGTTAAAAAAAATTGAATCAATTTGAGACAAAATAACAAATATATAAACTACATTGAAAATGTTCACATTCAATATTGATACGTGGCACTACCGACCATCACACTATTGTCTCTGTCACATGACATAACGTCATATTGACATGCAACAATTATTTTTAATAATAAAAAATGAAAAATAAATAAATAAAATCATGTGCTAACATGTGTCACAAAATTAACATTGTTCCGAACAAAAAGACATGATTTTTCACATTCAATATTGATACGTGGCACTGCGACCATCACATTACATTGTCTCTGTCACATGGCACAACGTCAAATTGACATGCAACAATTATTTTTAATAATAAAAAAATGAAAAATAAATAAATAAATAAAAACACGTGCTGACACGTGTCACAAAGTTAACATCGTTACTAACATAAAGACATAATTTTTCACATTCAATATTGATACGTGGCACTGCGACCATCACATCACACTGTCTTTGTCACGTGACACGTGTCACAAAGTTAACACTGTTACTAACACAAATACATAATTGTAACTAATCTTCCAAAACAGGAACCCAATTCACTCAAATAAAACGAAGGTATAATTACTCGTATAGTACCCAGTTTGAGGCTCGTATGTCAAATAGGTATCCGGTTTAAAAAAAATGTCAATTGCATCCAACCTTTTGAAAAAGTGTTTCAATTAGGTCTCTTTTAAATGGAGTTGACTAATGTCGTTAGTCAACGTGCCACATGTCAGTCTGTAAGTTTTTTAATTTTTTTTAATTTTTTAATTTTTTTAAATTTAAAAAAAATGCCACATGTCAAGTACTTGTGTGTGACACGTGGCATTGTCAGTGTCACGTGACATTGCAATGTCACGTGTCAGTGTCACATGTCATTGTGTTTATTTCGATTTAGTTCCCATATATGTCTTTTTGTTTCAATTTAGTACCTAAGTATGTATATCTGATTCAATTTTGTCCCAATGTTTTTTAATAATTAAAATATTTTTTGTAATCCATTTTTTATAAGATTAAAAATAATTAAGTATAAATATTTTTACAAAATTAAGTACTTTATATTGTTTCTCTCAATTTCAGACAAAGTTTATTATTTGTATAAATATTATACTAATATTTTTTATGAAAACGACTTTTTAACATATTATTTTATTAATTAATTTTTTATTAAGTACTCATGTTTGTTAATTTTTATTTTTTTTCCAAAATATAATAATATTGTCTCTTACTAATTTTAAACCAAAATTTTTATTGGTATGAACGTTATACTATTTTTTTTATTATAAATGATTTAATAAATTTTAACATAAATATCAAATACTTAATTTTTGTAAAAATTTTATACTTAATTACTTTTAATTTTATAAAAAATGGATTTTAATTATTAAAAAATATTATGTCAAAATTGAATCAGATACACATAAGTAAGTATTAAATTGAAACAAAAAAAACATATATGAGGACTAAATCGAAATTAACACAATGACATTTGATTGTGATACTGACATGTGGCATTGACAATGCCACATGTCACACATAGGAACTTGACATGTGGCATTTTTATTATTATTTTTTTAAATAAAAAATAAATAAATTTTAAAAAAATTAAATAAAAAAACCACAGACTGACACGTAACACGTTGACTAATGGCGTTAGTCAACTTTGTCTAAAAGAGACCTAATTGAAACACTTTTTCAAAAGTTTGGATGCAATTGATAATTTTTTTTAAACCGAATACCTATTTGATACACTAGTCCCAAACTGTATACTATACGAGTAATTATACCTAAAAAGAACGAGATCTACTTCAAATTTCGTTAGGAAGACTTCTTAAATGATTTAACTTATAAGAAATAATTAGATAAAGAAAAGGTAGAATAGTACTAACTCCAAGGTCAATTTTTATAGAGAATAAAATAGACAATTTTTTATTTTAAATTGAAAAAAAATTACAAAATTAATAATTTTATAATTGAGCCTTTTAAGAAAAAGGATGAATTATCTTCCTTCATTTAAGTTAAAAAAATATTATTTTAGTTAAAAAAAATACTTTAGAGTTTAACAAATAATATATAAATATTTTAAGATATTTTTTTTATCTTGTTGTCCATGTATGAAGATGATTAATAAGACGAATAAACAAAAAATATCAACACTTTATTTATTTATGAATAGTAAATATCACCTATCTAAGATTTGCAAAATGGTTTATATTACACCAAGGGTTGTCTATCTTCTTTCAAAAACACTACGAAAGTTAATAAAAAAAGTGTAGAAGTTAAAAGTTTGTAATCAATTAACATGGAGTTTAGAAACAATTATACAAAAATAGTTTTTTAATCAATAAGTGAAATTGGACTAAATTGGTCAATAAGATGAACAAACTAATTTAAATATCTATCATTAATTTTAAATTATTTATTAGAAATTAAAGTGTAAGTTTATCTCACATAAAATAAAATAAGAAAATTAAGTAATGCGTATAGGTTGAACAAACTTTCAAGTTTTTTATTTTCATCGCGACATATAACTACTTAGTAATATAATTCATCATGGTACAAATAAATAATATCTTTTTGTCATTTATGTATTTTACTTTCAAATAATCGCGTTTATTCAAAAACAAAACGACGAGTAACCGTGTAGAGGAGTGTCGTTTATTCTAGCGGCAAGATATTTTGACTATTTTCTCCTTTGAGTGACCCGTTGAGTCCATAACTCGCACACACTCTGCACTAACCAGATAACGAAAAACAGTGAAATGGTTCTTCTTCTGCACCTTCCAAGGTTCCCTCTCTACTTGATTACTTCATCTCAATCCCTTCCTCTCCGAGCCCTCGCCACTTCCTCCAAAACCACCCTCTTAAGACCACCCAAAGCCTCGCTCACCACCACAGAACCCGTGACCGTTGCAAACCCTTCCGCAACAGAACTATCCCTCGAGAAGCTCTTCGTTCCGCCGGAGACCACCGTGTCTCTCGACACCGCGAGAGTGTTGAACGGTTCCAACATTATTCTCAGCAAATACGCAAACGACGCTCTGATATCGCAGGCCGAATTTGTGAAAAGCAGTGTGAAAACTGAAGACTGCCCCTCCGATGGCCTCCCTGAATTCGCTCTCGTTGGTCGCTCCAATGTCGGCAAATCCTCGCTCCTCAACTCTCTCGTGCGCCGCAAGAAGCTCGCCTTAACTTCCAAGAAACCTGGTCCGCCGTTCTTCTATTAAATCACCGTGTTTTACTTGTAATACATGGAAAATTTGTGTTATCTATGTTAGATATGTGTTGATAACGTGTTAGATTTGAGATTTACATGTGTTTAGGCATTTGAACTGTTCGTGAGAGAGGGATTTGTGATGCGGTTCAGTAGAGTGTTTGAGATATCGTAGACTAGGGTTAGGTGTTTTTGGAGGGATGATGTTATACAGTTTGTTTGGATTTCAGTTAAAAAGTGTTGTATTGTTTTGTTCTACGTATTATTCTATAAGTCAAAAGTCTCATATTGTCTAGTTGGCTAATATTATAAGTGTTTATATATCAACATGATGCCTATTAACTTCAAAATGAATTGCAAGAGTTGTAGGGCTTCCTTTTAGGAGTTTGAGTGGCGAAATTGAGCCTCATTTGGGTTTTTTTAATGTTCAAATACCGTAGATTTCGACCTGAGTGTTCAAGGCCTTTTTCGTAAGCCTAATTTGTTTTTTCCTTGTTATCTTTTATTCCTATATTTCATTATCCGATTTTTGCTATATGACAGATGGACTATCTTGTTTCCTTGTTTTTTGGTATACTTGTTTTCTATGATACTTGTCTTGCACGTGTATGACCTTTGGGGTATGCAAACATTGCTTTGAGCTTATATTCAAAAAGGACCAATACTGTACAAAAGATAAAGTAATGGATGTTAAGGTGGTGGGTATAGTAGTTCACAGCGAGAGTTGAGACATGATAGCAGGATTTTTCACTTATTGCTAATTGACCTTTTCTTTCTCTGTGCATTTATTTACATTGCAGTATTGAATTGTCTGCTTTCTGTTTTGCAGGCAAAACGCAATGCATTAACCATTTTCGGATTAATGATAGCTGGTACCTGGTTGATTTGCCTGGATATGGGTATGACTTTAGACGATGTGTATTCACTTCTGCTCTGCTCTCAAAGTTTTGTTTTATGTTAAAGATGCTGGACTTTACTGAATGTTATCGATTGGAAATGGATTCTAATGCTTGATATCAACAAGACTAGCATGCTATGCAAATTTTATTGAAATGCTCAAATTCTATTATAACATTTCTTTTGCATTTAGGCCAGATTTTTTTAGTTGTAGTTTATACTGTTTTTTAGGACAACTGTTGATTAATAATTTGATCCTGTTCACCATTCTCAAGTCAATGACAATTATTTGCCATTGTGTTCTTTTTGATTAGGTATGCATCTGCACCACATGAACTTAGAATGGATTGGGCAGAATTCACCAAGGACTATTTTCTTAACCGTTCAACATTAGTTTCAGTATTCCTTCTAATAGATGCTAGCATTCCTGCTAAACAAATCGATCTTGACTATGCCAGTTGGTTGGGTCAGAATCAGGTAATGTGTCAAATTATCTTCATTAGCAAATAATTTCATGAAGCTATATGCTTTAGGTTTACATACCTTCAATCCTGCATATACTACCTGATTTGATAGTTATGGTATACCTTGTGTGGAAGTTTGCCTCATTTTTGTCTACCTGGAATTTTTCTGTGTAGTTGCCGATATAAGCTACTTATTTACTGGTAGAATTTCTTGTAGATGATAATTGACTAGCATATTGGAGTTACTGCCATTTCATCTTTGTGTCATGTACATCTTTGTGTTATGGAAACTAAAATGTTTTAGTTAGATAATTGATAATATCTACTAGAGGTCTGTCTTTGATCAGCTAGCTCTTGATCATCTATACGGACGACAAATAGAATTGAATTCCGTAATAACTTATAGTAAGAACTCATCTATATAACTTGAGGACAGATACGAATACAATTACAACTTAAATTAGTCTTTAAAACTTAGGATTGTCGAGAAAGAAAATATTCTACTGGAGCTCACCCCTAAATGCCAATCTGTCAAGAAGAACCGGGTTTTATTTGAGAGGACGGTTAGCAATGCACCCTCTAAGATAAACAATCATGCTCTAGTATCACTTGATGTACTTGAAAGTTAGAGCCCTGTCCTAAAGGTCGGGTAATTAAGCAGGGAGAGCCTCTAGCCATCTACTTTTAACTGGAGCATCATAAAGTAGTTTCTATTTCATGTCCCGCACCTAGCCATATGGGACTTGTGCTGGTGCATTAAGAGAACAGAGTTAATTTTTTTCAGTAGCAAGAGTGGGTTTTAAATATAGTTTTTCTTTCAGATCCCAATGACAATAATCTTTACCAAATGTGACAAGCGGAAGAAGAAAAAAAACGGAGGCAAAAGACCAGAGGAAAACGTTGATGATTTTCAGCACTTGATTCGAGGTTTCTTCCAATCAGTGCCTCCATGGATCATGACCAGTAGTGTGACTCATCAGGGTCGTGATGAAATACTTCTGCATATGGCCCAGCTACGGAACTATTGGCTTAAGCACTAATTCTGAGAAATATGGCTTCATGAGAACTAGTACGTCAATCTTGAATATAGAGAATTGCTTTATGGCATCTAGCTGGTGATTTAAATTCTAAATTCATCCCATCCCTCAAGTTTATAGTAATAGCGAAACACCTTTAAATTTATTGACATTTTAAATTGTGCCAAAAATAAAGCGAATATTTTGTTTCCTATTTATCATTGCAGATACGCGTTTCCAGATAGACTTGCTCGATCGTTTACCATAATATCATTTTATCAATGCATTCCATGGTGTGCCTTCTGTGTTGCCCAAGTACCTACAACCTACAAGGCCTAAAGCTAGTGACATGAAATCTGGATAAAGAAAACCATGCCCGCGTGAGGTTCTACTCCCAGCCCGCGTGTATGATTGTTCTAACGAAGTTTGGTTTGTATTTTTACAAAATGGTTATTATTTGTCACCTTAAAATGGAAATGATATTTTCATTCAAATACTTGGATGCTTCCAAAGTTCTCTGGTCATTGATTTTAAAGATTCTATGTAATGAAATTTGCCCTGTCCCCCCATATAACATTTCATGGAAAACGATAACTTTCCATGAATGCTCAGCATGCCCTATTATTTTTCTCGTGGCCGGAGACGAGCTGAAGAATAAAAATATATGCAAGGATGCAGCTGGTAAACAGCATCCATGTAGAAATTTGTAACATTTTTCTCTCCTATAACAGTGCGACGAATGAGATATCAGATGTCATTTTCAATTTCTGTTTTTTATCATGTGTATCAATTATCCGTTATGCTCTTGTCCTCGTGGTGTTGTGAGATTGAAGTAATTTTAAATGGTATTAAATAAATAAATGATTGTTAAATAAAATTTAGTTATTTTTATTATAAATTTTAGAAGTTAGAAATTTGCTCTTATGTTCTTTCGATTGTTAAATAGGCATAAAATGTAGTGTTGTATTTGAATCTTGCTAAGCTCAAGAAATTAGAAGTGTAAATATTAGAGGATTAAAAAGTAATGAATAATTTGAATGCATCTAAGCTTGAGATAGTTCATTAAAATTTTCCACCAAAATAGTGAAGGCTAGCAGAGATGAGACTATTTGAGTAACTTTACTCACCAAATTTATTATGCAAACTCTTTCTAAATGTCATAATACTTATAGAGAACCATGTAAAATTGTACAGTCCTTTTTATTTTTTAATTACTTTGATTTTGTTAAAAATGTGTTATCTCTCGGTGCATTTGTCATTGATCTTGAAGGATTGAAGAAAATATCATGACTTTAAGAATTTGAAAGTATAATTAAAGATTAAAGGAATCTGCCATAAGGACTGGAGAGTTTGATCATCGCTCATGTGAATGGAGATTTTTTTTTTTAAATGTAAAATAATTTTAGTGACTTTTACCTCTAAGCAATAATTAATTTAGTCTAAAATTTGAAAAGTGCTTTTTGTGGATTCTAATGCATACTTTTGAATAATCAAACATGTCACAAAACTGAGTATGGAGCATCTAAATGAAAAAAACTAACATAGCTAAATTGTTGTTTTCTGACTAAAATTTATGTTTTCAGTTCTTCCAACTTCAATCCATTGACAAACTTAATCCTGAAAAATATATTCGGTGCAAACAAAAAAAAGAAGAAAATGTTAGGTTTAGTCATTTTAAATAATGGTTAAGATAATACGTTTGACACCACGTTATAATATTTCAGAAAAGTGTAAGTTGACTTCTAAAGACTCGTATGTTAGCTTATGATAAATTACAATGATTTAATATATATATATATATATATATATATATATATATATATAAATGATTCTACCAAAAAAATCAGAAACACTCTATTAATATAGTATTAAAATCAAAGTCATTAATAAAAACACACTATAATACAAATAATTAAAATATTACTAAAATTTTAAATAACAGACATACAAAAATATATATTAATATAAATAAATTAAATAATAAAAACATGACATGAAAAATATCTTGCTATAAATAAATTAAATAATAGAAACACAAAATAATAAAAAAATACACCACAAAATGTAAAATAATTAAAAAGTTATAAAAACACTTGACTTTACTAAAAGAAAGACTTTGTGTATTTTTGTAAGATCTTGTTTTTAAATAATTAGATTTTAAATTGGTTATTTAATCTATCTGTACATTGATTATAAGAGTTAAAATAGATTTTACACTTGACTTTTATGATTAAATTCACATTATAAATTATAAGTTTAAAGTTTTGCATATTTCAATATTGTATTTGGAGAATTTTTTGATATTTGCAGGTTAACTAATAAGTCCTTAAAAATAGTACAATAAGATACAATAATTTAAAAAATATATATCAAAATAACTATACTAAACATAATTTATGATCATTTTTTAATATTTTTTTAGCACAGGTATTACAAAATAAACAATAAATACTATATTTCTATACAATAATTTAATGAACATTTTTTGGCCAAATTTTTTTATGGAAGACTCATGAAAATATGACAAATTTTTTTATAAAATTATTATTTTATGGTAAAAGTAAATCAATAGTATACTTTACCTTTATACATTTAAAACAAAAAGAAGAAAGAGAATACAAGATTCAAAAGAAGGTTTTATTTTTTTCTCATTCACTCCAAGACTTCAAATCATCTAAAATGATTATTAAATAATTTGCATACAAAAATCCAATAAGATACATTCTTTTACTCGTCAGCATATTAAGGCTTTAAGATACAGTTTTACCAAGGAGAATGCTACTAACTTTTTGTTAAGTTCATTTTACCGATTAAAAGTTGTGTCAAATGGAAGTGGTAGTAAAATTGAAGAAACTTTATTTCCTTTTATTAAATATGTATTTATCAGTATAAAAGTATTTTTTATACTAACAATACAGACATAGGGTAAATAAATTTTCTTACACCAATTATTTACTTATATATTTTCTTGAGATTCCTTGTTAGCATTAGTTTCACTGAATATACACGAAATTACTTAAATATCCAAATACAACAAAAAAAAAAAATAGAAAAAAAAAGAAAAAGCAAAAACCCTGAAAGCGCTTCCTTAACCCTCTTCCTCCTGTAGAAGAGTAGTTCAGTGCCGCCATTGAAGCCACCACAAATTGCGTTCCTTCTTACTTCTGAGGTGTGTCAAACAAATTATATAGTAATTTCTCATTCTGCACTTTCTGTTTTTCCAATTTAATGTATATTCCATTTCTCTCCTCAACCAAACAACTACAATTTGTTTGTCTCAGAGAAAGAGTGATTCATCACTCTGAATGGGTTACATCCACTATGGAAGAAACGGTCTCCGCCACGTATTCAGATTCAAATCCTCCACCGGCGTCGTCACTAACTCCGCCAGATCGCAACCGAGGTCATGCGCTCCTCTCATCGGGAATGTTCATTTCTCCACCACTTCTGACTCCAGAATCGTGCAGGACCTTCTAGCGGAGGTGGAGCGCGACAGACTCAGGGAGCGAAACGAGCGATTGAGACTCGGTTTGGACACGGCGGACATCGACGCGGAGCCCGAGCAGGACTACATGGGCGTGGGGCCACTCATCGCGAAGCTGGAGAAGGAGAAGGAGAAGCAGAAGGGATCGGAGGACTTGAATCGCTACGAGGAGCCCACGGACTCCGATGACGATTCCGACGAGGAAACCCAGGACGACGCCGACAAACGGCACCGCGATTTCGAGCGCAAGTACGGGCGCCACAAGGACCTTCTCAAGAGCTTCACCGACGCCGAAACCCTCGATGAGGCCTTCAATTGCATGACCAAAATTGACAAGTTCGAGCACAAGCATTTCCGCCTACGTCCGGAATATAGGGTTATCGGCGAGCTCACGAACCGGCTTAAGGTGGCGACGGAGCAGAAGGATAGGTTTGTTCTGCAGAATAAGCTTAATAGGGCGTTGAGGTTGGTGCAGTGGAAGGAGGCCTATGATCCTGATAACCCTGCCAATTATGGTGTGATTCAGCGTGAGCAGCCGGATGCTGCTGCCGCCGCGGATGCGCGGGAAGAAGCTGAGTTGGAGAAGGAGAAGGAGGAGCTGATTGGGGAAGGGGATAATGCTGATGAGGAGGAGGAGGAGTTTGATGACATGAAGGAGAAGGATAATATACTGCTGGCAAAACTTGAGGCTATCGACAGGAAGCTTGAGGAAAAGCTGGCGGAGCTTGAATATACGTTTGGGAGGAAGGGGAAGGCACTGGAGGAAGAGATCAAGGATCTTGCTGAGGACAGAAATGAATTGACTGAGCAGAAGAGAAAGCCGCTTTACCGGAAGGTAGCTTTTTTGTACTTGCATTATTCTCTGATTTTTAGTGTGTTTGGTAACAAGCTGAGATGTAAGAAATCATGTTTGGAGGTTTTTTCTACATAATTCTCTGATTCTTATCTTAGTGTGTTTGGTAACCTGTTGAGAAGTAAGAAATCATGTTTAGGATGTGGAAGCTATAATTATTAGTTTAAAAGCAATCATGGAAAACCATATATTGGATGTGGAACCAAACACTATACTTGGCTTGGCATTTTGACACACACCATGTTTTACCTTATTATGTACCGTGTTCAATTACTCGACTATACCGACCACTCTCTAAAGTGTGCCAGCAAATTGTGTATCGATTGTTGAATTCGTCCTGATCAAGTAAGAACAATTTCTTGGCGTAGTGAATAAATTAGTTGACTTCATGTTATGTTCGGTTTTGGAATCATTTTGTAGAAGGAATTGGATGGGGTGAATTGATAGTAAAATAAATAGATGTTCCTGACAATCATACTTTGTAAGGATTTTCTGAGTTTGAACGAGTGAAGAAAAATACCAGGAAGGGTCTTCAAGTCATTAAAAAAATTCCTAAAAGTAAAAAAAAAAAACGTATATAATTTTAACTGGTTTAATTCTATTTATTTTACTCCCTTTTCGCCCTCCTTAATAAATTATCTAGTGTCCTGTTTACGAAGCACAAATTAATATTTTGATCTTTTTTTCAAGGACACTGCACCCTTGTCGTTTGATCTTTTTTGAAGTTCTAATTGATTCTTATGTTGTGCACTTCAATTGCCTGGCTTGTTTACATAAACTTCGTTATTTATCCCATGTTCTTATTATGCTTATAATAAAACTGACTTACGGTTTGGTTTTTCTGCTTATACTAGGGTTTTGATACAAGATTGATAGACATGAACCGAACTTGTAAAGTCACCAAGGTAATTTATAAATTTGTGCTTCCTGTTGTTGCTTCCCTCTTTGTTATCTGTCTGTTCTTAGTTGGTTTGAATCTTTTGATCTAGGGAGGACAAGTTGTGAAGTATACTGCCATGGTAGCTTGTGGAAACTATAATGGTGTTATTGGTTTTGCAAAAGCCAAAGGCCCTGCAGTCCCAGTTGCCCTTCAGAAGGTATTCACAGTATCTTATTAGGTCTTTCAAGCTCTCCTTAAAACGGTTTGGCACTGGATTGTTTGTTTCCAATTGGCCTGTGTTCAATGTAGAAAAGATTTGCAATTTGATACCCGACATAAATCATATAGATTTCCTTATGTTTCAACTTCTAGTATTAGTTTAAAGCATATTGACGATTGATTTATGTCCCAAATCTTCGTGATTCTTTTTGTTGACATTTATCTTGGCTGGGTTCTATTCTTTGACCATTAAGTTGACTTAGGTTGTGGTTAATCCTTGAGATATTTGGGTCAAAATTAGTGGCAGGAGCTGAGATATGTCGCTGTGACATCTGTTTTGTCATTAGAAATTTTCAAATAGAAAACATTTTTTATGAATCCACAAACCTTACATCTCATTCATCATCCATCATACACAATTCTTAAGTTTTCTGTGTTTTAACCGACTCGTTACGAATTTCATAACTTGTCTGCTTTTATTATTCCAAGAGTATCAAAATAATTACCCTTTTTCATTAGATATTCCTAATAGTTCCGGAAGGTGTATTAACTTGTTTTGTATTCAGATTATTGATTTTAGGTTTGTTAATCCTTGAGATCGAAATGGATTAACATTGAGGAACTGGCATAAACTTGTTAATCCTTGTTCAATCACGTCTGATTTAATGGTTCTAAAGATTATCCAAATGTCTTTTTTAATTCCAATTAAAAAGAGAACTGGTTTTTGTATCTTTCCAGTCTAACTGAAATCAGATATTGGTCAGTTGTTATCGTAGAATCTCTATTAACTATGTATTAATTGTTTTTATTGGTTTCTTTAAGTGTATATACTTTTCTAGACTATAATCTGAAATCCAATTTTGAATGCTTTAAATTTAGCATTGGCACTGTTCTTGAGTATAGCTTCAAAGCATTGCATTGCTAAAACCAGACAGCTTAAAATTATATTTATTTATCTCGAACTAAAAAACTTGTGAATTATCTTTAACGCATTTAGTATTTTAGACTACTGATAGATATTGAATTGATGTTTGATTTGACTTAAATCAGGCCTACGAGAAATGCTTTCAGAATTTGCATTATGTAGAGCGACATGAGGAGCATACAATTGCCCATGCAATTCAAACGTCTTATAAAAAGACCAAGGTAGTTAATTTATTATCCTTCTTCTAGTAGTTTCTTCCCCATTTATGTCATGAAAGTTCCTCTTCCATTAGAAACGTTGAAACGTTTTGTTTTAGTTTTCTTAGATGGTATGAGCTTTTCTTGTTTGTATATTTTATATAGATATAGATGCAGATTTCATGTCTTCTGCATTATTCCATATAGGTGTATCTTTGGCCTGCTCCAACTACAACTGGTATGAAAGCTGGCAGAACAGTCGAATCCATACTTCACTTGGCTGGTTTAAAGAATGTCAAGTCGAAGGTAACTGCTGTGTAGAAAAATTGAGCATGGTCATGTATTTTAGTGTTTGGTTGCTCAAATTTTTGACTGTCTTGACAGGTCATTGGTTCCAGAAATCCTCATAATACAGTTAAAGCTGTCTTCAAAGCACTTAATGCGGTTAGTAATTCGTCTTACTTATGTTTTCAAAGCAACTTTTCCCTGTGATATCTCATGTAGCTTTTCTTGTCTGTTCCAGATTGAAACACCAAGGGATGTTCAAGAGAAGTTTGGCAGGACTGTGGTTGAGAAGTATCTGTTGTAATGTAATGGATATGGCGATGTGGTGAGTTCAGTCTTGATTGTCTTCCATTTAATTTCTTAATTCTACTTTTCAATCTTGTGCATTTATCGAGAATGGAAGGGAGTTTTCCGAATGAAATTACTTGTGAACATTAGCTATGGAATTTTGGCTGTAACTTTTCTTTCGCAAACGAAAAAGGAACAATAGTTTAGGAAATGTTCCTATTTATGTGTGTTTTTCCTCGCATTTTGAGGCATTCTAACCACACTTCTTTTCATACCCTCCTTCAATATTCAAAAGTGGGAACACACAACTTCAATTGTATGACAAAATACAAATGCTCCTTCATCTACAGTGCTATGTGGAAACTTAGTTTAATTTTTTATTAGAAGCTCTGCTTATTCACACGGTGTTGCTTTGGCTTTCTGCCTTTACAATACTCATTTCCTACAGGATATTTATACCTCAAACTTTGTCAATTTTGTTCTAGTTTGCTCTTTATATTGGAAATATTTTTGCATTTTAAAAAGGGAATACAGAGAAAATTTCTGAACTTAAGATTTTTTTTTTTGCTTTGACGTTGTCCTTATTTTTGAATATTGTTCAGCGAAAATAGAAAATGAAAGATTTTACATACGTTTCGTGTAGACTTGGTGGTAAACTGGGAAAACAGAAAAGGCCAAACAATTCATAAAACTAATAGGTTTTTAATATATATAGTAAATAGAATAAATACCACTACAATAACTTTTAAAAAGATGTTTCTGAAAAACAAGGAAGACTTGAGGCCAATTTATTCCTATTTCATATATTTTCATGGCACAAAAAATGCTATTTAGAATACATTAGAAAGTTTAAGCTACTTTCTTGATTAAACATTCAATCTTATAACAAACATATGGAATGTATGGAATATAACAGGCCAATTTATTCCTACATTCTTGATTAAACATCTTCAATATATAACGAGGGTTATGGAATGTATAATCACTTCCAGATTGAAAATCAAGAAACGCTTTATAACAGAAAATTAGAGTCATGTTTTTGTAATAATGTAAAATATATTTTGTACTGCTTGTTCTGAAAACATAAAATCTAAAACCTTCCAGAATATTTTATTCCGAAAGAACTTTAAAACATTCCAAAAAAACTTGCCTGAAAGTGCATGTGTGGGATCACTGAAACACATCGTAGTCCACTGTGCAGGCCTCCAAATCAAAGTATTATTGAGGTTTCATGTCATTCCAATAACGACAGAGTGCAGACATTTTGTAAATTTTCGATGTATAACATGAAGGCAAGGATTTGTATAGCTGAAAGCAAGAGATAATAGAAAAAGAAAAACATAGGGAAAGTTGTTCTGATATAATCAGATATAGGATTCGCCTTGAGAGAACGTTAAAATCGAAAAAATGCATTAAGATAGCCTATGACATGTGCAGTAAAAGCAATGCACGTTAACGATGACTCTCAAAGAAAACTACAATTGCATAACCTTTTTTTCATAAATGTTAAACTGAGTTAAAAGAAAACTTGGACAAATAATTTGAAGATATGAATTGCTTAAGAAAATAAAAAATCATTAGACAGAATATAGTTATACGTCGAAGTTCATTAACATAACTAAAATGAGAAATGAAAAATATAAATAACAGGAGGGAGCATATGAATGTCAAGTGTACTATTGTAGAGGTGGTTCAAAACCACTTTTTTTTTTAATTACTTAATCTAAAATAAAATAATTTTTTTTGTGGATCAAAAATTTTAAAATTTATGATAGGAGTGTACTTTTTTTAAAATAGTTCAATTCATAATTACGGATTATGATACGTGGATTCTAATTTTTACATTCTGAATCATTAAATGTCTAGAAGGTTCGCTCAACATTTCTTAAAGGCCCGGTCCAGAAAATAACACTAAAACAATAGAAATATTATGATATTTTTTTAAACCTAGAGTGTCACAAGAAAATGTAAAATGTACGAAAAACCAACCTAAAACGAATTAAGAAAAATAAATAAGTCACAATATTTGAATAGGGTGATCTTGAAAATAGTTAGCTTTCATGGACCAAAGGGAAATTTTCATTTTTTTTAATATATTCTCACCAGTGAATTCTCCGACTATTCCATGTCATGCTATTTTTCCAAATTAAATAAAAATAAAAGAACATTCTATATTATTTTATTTTCTATAGATTCCAGGGTAAAAACTACTATTTGCATTTTCACGCCCCTATATTATTCATTGATTTAATTAAATTCATAACAATTTCCCTCATCTAAACTACCTACTATTTTACCTTAACAGAGTTAATAGTGATTTTGTTAGAAAATAAGTGTAAAACGAAAACTATTATAGAAAACAAAAATGTTTGTCAGATTTTCTTTTTTTCATAAAGCTTTTTTTCCAAACTTTTACTATAATATATTTATTACTAAAAATGCACACCAAGCTCATCAGCGGGGATAGCTCAGTTGGGAGAGCGTCAGACTGAAGATCTGAAGGTCACGTGTTCGATCCACGTTCACCGCATGATTATTACTTTTCAAAATTTTCCAATTTTTTCAGTTTCTTAAGTTTTAAATTTTTGTTGTTGCTCATTTCATTCCTTTGTGAAGCGAAAGAAAGGGTAATGATTGAAAAAGAGAAAAAAATGATGCAATGCAAGTGCATGTCAATGGTTGTTAGAGATGGTACGAAAAGCATTAATACTTTTTTCTTTAACGTCTCTTGAGATCTTGTTAGATTGATATGCAACAGGGTCACAAATTGTACTAAAAGAAAATTAATAATAATAAAAAAACTGGAAAGAAAATTTCGTATAGATTCAGTGTGTGTGAGTGGAGGCAGCAATAGAAAGTTTATGATAATTATTAATCAGAAGTAATGTGTTGTACCCTTTTCTTTTTCAAGTGTTTGTCCTGAACAACACCAAAGCTCACACTGAGTACTGTTCCCTGTTTCACTGGATTTTACATTATCTCATCACTATTACCCTTCACATTATCATAACTTTTCAAAATCTCATTCAACGCACAATTTCTGAGCACAAAATGATAACTCCACCAAACAACGTCACACATTCACATTTTACGTTAATATATTCCACTTTTTCATTTTTAGCTAATGTTTAATACAGATTTACATTTCAATTTCAAATAATATCTTTTTAAATGTAAATCCATTTATATCGATATATTTTATCTGATGTGAGTATTTCAGATACCATCAAGTATATCTCTTATATGTATTATTGTTTATTTTAGTGAAATATGTTTATTTATCTATCTCGATCATCAAGATGAACATATCTTGTTTTATAAATTGATCTTGTAAAATTTAATTAAATAGGATTAATATGTGTTTTAGTCTCAAAATTTGAACGTGAAATTGAAATTAATCATTATCTCCAACTTTCCTATATTTTTGATTCCAAAACTTAAAATATGAATCAATGTAATTTTTTTAATCTAACAAAGTATTTTTTTCGTGTTAAATGATATTTCAACTTGACTTTTGAGTTGTTTACATAACATGTTCTAACTCAAGTGTCAATTTAAAATACTGCTCAACATAAAGAAAATGACACATTAAACTAACAAAAAAGATATATTCATTCATTTTTTTTAAATTTAAAGACGATAACATATCAAATTTTAAAATAAAAATAAATTTTAATTTTACAACTAAATTTAAGATCCCAAAACATATTTTACTCAATTAAATCTAATATAATAACATACATGAAAATGTTAGGTTGAGATTCAAACCCGATATTAGTTAGGATTAAATTTGTCTCCTAATATTTGTTTTCAGCTTTATTGTATTTTATTTCTTTTAAATCAAGTAGTTTTTATTTATTTTATTTTCTCTATTTTTTTTGTCACCGAACAAACATTCCAAAAGAGAAGATAAATGAACAATTTCTTTTGTCATCGAACTTGTTGTTGTGTGTTTATCCTTACCATAAATTCTTGAGAAAAGATCCATAGTCGAAAACGACGAGTTACAAACTATGAATAAGAGTAAATTATGAACATGCATTTGTTTGCTTTTCCAATTTTTTCTTTTCACTTTAATCTCTTCCTTTCGTTTTCAAGAATCCCGTAACTTTTGGGTGTTGGGTGGTTACCAAGCATTCTGCTCATAATCTTCTAAACAACCTTCTCAGTTCAAATGCATCTTATTTTCTCTTCACTTTCATAATATCAAAATATTACTAGTCAATAAATATTTTTTATAATATTTCAAAATATAGTTTCTTTATGACAAAGTATTGGGTTTTTCGAGAGAGGATCACCGAAAAATTTAACATCAATGAGACCTGAGTCCAATCACATAAAGCATTGACATCATTATCAACCAAAAACCTTAAGACGACAGATTTATGAGCCTTTATCCTTATATGGTACTCAACTTTCTCATTTTTATTTAATGTGAGACTTAGACTTACACTTGGATTTTCCAACAAATTATTTTTTTTTCGTAGATATTATAAAAGGGAAAGAAAAAGTTTCTTAAAATAAAGTCTTGGATCTTTATCCATTACATATATAGTCCACTACATAAATATAAACCATGTTGATGAGAATATCTATGTTATGCGTTCAATATTTTATCAGCATTAATTGTCGATATTTTTAGTTTTTATTTAATTTTTAACTGTTTTTCCTAATATGTTTTTTCATTTATATTAAAAGAATGCTATCAAATTTACTTTTAAAATATAATCTAAAACAAATTTCTAAACAAAAATAAATAAAAAGATATTATTATTATTTATTATATATATATAATAAATATTTGATTTGCTTTATAATTATTTAAATTTAAGATTATTTGAACTAATAATTTAATAATTTGAGGTAGTCAATTTAGTGGGTTAAGTGGTGACTGAGTTGTCCCTGTATTGTAGGCAAGTGACATGGGTTGGCATGCGAAAGCCACCTTTGTGGCATCTCTAATTTCATTTCAATTTCTATTAAATACATAAACTCAACAATCTTTTTCACTTAATTTTAATAATTAATTTAATAATTAACACCCTTCTAATATCTTTCATTCAACCAACTCAATTAATCTTTGCTTTATTAAGACTTTCTATTCAACACTTCCTTAACTCATAAACATTTCCTTTCTCTTTTTGGCATTTCATATTCTTTCTCCTATATCTATTAGCTAATACATATGTTAAACAACTCTTAAGATTTTTCCATAAATAACTTGCATATCTCATAAATATCTTCTCCCTAACATTTCATATTTCCTCTTTTATCTTTAGTTATTAATTCAATTTATCATAAATAGGTGCTTCTAATTTTGTTCAAATCTAAATAACTCACAAATCATGATTGTATACAAGAAGTTTTCGATTTATGCTCTAAATTAATATGACATGTGAAATGGTATGTTGAGACATGATTTTGATCAAATTAATTACAATAAAATTAATTTAAGAAGTCTAATAAGTATTTGAGTAAAGGAAATTAAGAATATTTTATTTTTAAGGTGTTAGGTTATAAATATTTATCCTTTTGGCATACATTTTTTTTTTCAATTTTACCTTTTGATAAGTATTTATTTTTTAAAATTAAAATTATCACTATACTAATTTTATTTCTTATCGTTTTTTAAATTTAACTATATTTTTATCATTTTTCTAAACTTAACAATTATTTTAAAATAAAATCAATATTTATAATAAAAAATACTTACAAAATAATATATATATATATATATATATATATATATATATATATATATATCCAAAATTGTAAAAATGATTTGTATTTAGTTTTATAGTTATAATTTTGTTAATTTGTATTATCATAAGAAAGAAAGGAAAATGAATACTCTCGCATATTATAATGTATAATTTGGATAAGGGGGAATTAAGAAAAAATAATTTTATTTACTTCATCTACAATTATTTCTACCCAACAACCATTAAAATATTTACTTATAAAAAAGAGTTTTTTTCTGCCACAAGTGGAATTTTTCCATACAGAAACTAAGGAAAAAGTTAGCAACTTTGTAAGAAATGATCATTGGGGGTTTGAAAAGAAAGTGATGACCTAATTTTTGAAACAAAATAATAATAATAATAATAATAATATATAATAATGTTTAAGATTATATTGGGAACTTGAATAAGAGGTGATTTTCCTTGACAAACATTCGAAGGAAAACCAATCATTTGATCGAACCCTAATCATAGATTTGGACTATTGATAGATGACCTTTTCGTTGACCAATAATTATATTGCTTACTCTCTCTCTCACTTGATGTTGACTCTTTCCAATCACCATTCTTTTTCTCTTCCATTCATATCATACACTACCAATTCAATTTTAAACAACAATAAAGTGCTTATTTGTTTCAAACTCCATTTTTTTTTTAATTGAGAGAATTTCCTTCATTTAAGTTTAATTAAGAAAAAAAAGTATATATTATTCCTTCCATGTGGTGTTGTATTATACACCCTATAAATAATAATGAAAACATCAAATATGATATACTTTTTCAAATAATTTAGTTTCCACGAATTTATAATTACGTTATTTTATTGTCCTTTAAAATCTCACCAAATTTAATGCATCCATTTTCCATATTTTCCTTCCAAAAATTTAAATTAGGTGAGGAAATATTAGACAACAAAAACCCTTTCCTCTCATTTTTTTTTTCTAACAAAGGAAATCATTTTTAAATATTAGAAATGATAATTTTTATGATCTCTTAGACATAAACCTACTTTATAGTGAAAAAGATAATCTTTTTTGGTAAAAATATTCCCTTGGAAAATAAAAGGATATTAATTCATACTTGATAAGAATAAAGAAGTGGGAAAAGAATATAAAATGGTCCATATGTAGAGCAAAATCTGGTTTAAGAGGTATTAGTCATAAACGTAAGAATCATCAATAATTTTTTCGTTTTGGACCACACATTATTAAGCACTTTTAAAACCTTGAAAAACCAATATGGTCCTCAATCCTTATTAAACTCATAAAACTATCATGTGCACCATGTGTGTGTACATTTTTATACACCTTAGTAGGACCATTGAAACAAATTATATTGAACTTAATAGTTTGTCCAATTTTTTTTATAGAAATTTAATTAACAAAATAGTTATATATTTCACACTAGCAATGTAATTTCAAAAAAATTGAACTACCTTAATTAATTTGTGAGATTGTTTTCACGTTTGTACTATTTTACGGGATAAAAAACTTAGAACGTAAGTTTTTGTATTTTCTTATTCGCAAAGAAACGTGAAGATGAATTCGTGAGAGAGAATTATTTTCCCACACCCAAAAGAAAAAGAAAAAGAATCGGTTTAACATAAATATTTTACACTTTTATTAGAATATATAACGTAATATAACTAATTACGTCATATAATATAATAAAACAATAATAAAATATCAAAATAGTAATAAAATCAATAATAATAAAAATCTTAATACTCATGATATATTATAATTTAAGATTTAATCAAAATTAATTTTTATTTAATCAATTTATAAATATATTATTCCCTAAAATTTATCATATCAATCCAATTCTTAAAAAATATATATATTTCTCTTCATTTCTTTTTTATATTATTTTTCTTAATTTAACTAATCACGCTTTCACTCTTCGTTTCAAACATGAAGAGTGTAATTTGTGTTTAAAGTCTAAAAAGAAAAAGAAAGAAACAAGGGCCAAATCTGACATTTTGCTTTTATTGAAATTTGATGGACTTTTCTCAAGTGGGTATATATATAAACAATACATTACATTTTATAATTTCAAATATAATAAAATTAATAGGATATCTTACTCTTTAAAAATACTTTATCAACCAATCACTTCATTAAACCCTTTTATAACCACCATTAACTAGAAGCACTACTACAAGAATGAGAAAGAGGAACATTAAAAAATTATACGTAGGTTGTTTCTCTTTATAGTTTTGCATAATTAATATCTAAATTTTAGTTAGGAAACAAAATTAGGGTTTAGTTTAAGTATTACTCTTACAAACACCGAGATATACTCATTTTCTCGAGTGTTTGTTCCAAATTTTCTTTGTCAAAATCGGTTGTCTTTGAATCGGTTTGAATGGTCTTCATCAACTTAATCAAGAGAATATTTGATTAAAATTTTGCAAAGTCATTAGGACATTGAAATCAACAATATATCACGGATAATAAATATTATAATAATTGAATTTAGTAATATATATCATGAATTTTATCTAATAATATGAACCCTTGTTTATTATGAACCTAAGATTGATAGGAATATGTTTTAAATTTTCCTTACATGTGATTAATTATTTTAATTCTTTATTAACCGTGGTAAGTTAATATTAGTAGGAATGTGCGATGTCATTTCATCCCATATTAATGCGTTGGTGGATGTGTCCTCTCCTCAACTCGCTGTACAAGTACATTACATATATTACATAGCATTTATAATAATTTAATTTAATAAAAAAGTTTAGCATATAAAACAAAGGACTCGTGCATTGTGATGTTAGTTGGTAGCTAAGACGAAAGGGTAAGGTACGTATAAATTCTGCAACTCCTGTGTACCAATTGTTAATTTTGTTTTTGCGAATTAAATATTGCATAAAAAAATCAAAGCTTTAGTTTGACTCCCTCATAATTAATTTTGTTTGTATGTGAAATGCAAGTTTGTGATTGGGTATGCATCAAAGTCATTAATTAAATTTAATTAGAGGGTTAAAGGATTGAAATATGTGGTGTGAAGAATGATAAGGGGGAGTGTAGGAAATGATAAGAGGGTGAGGAAAGAGAAGAATTTAAAGATGGGCCCAATCCATGATTTTTTAGGCAACATGTCAATTGGTATTTGGTAACCTCCCTTTTTCTAATTTTATTTCTTTTTTTGGGTGAATCACTCCTTGTGTTTGTTTTGATTAAACATAAATATGCACTATATGTCTTCTATGTCTGCATCTGCCATATTTTCAAACATTAAAATCCATATGTAATGTCATACAATAATACATCACACAACTATGCATTGTCAAATTCTCGGACATTCTTCTTCTACATTATTAGTACACATCATTCATTATTCACTCTTTTTCTCGCACACAAATAAATATTTATTTATTTTTATTTGTATGCGTGTATCATTGCTCACTTCACAGTTGCATGCATGCACCACTGCATGAATCACTCATCACTAAAATTTACCCCTTTTGGTTACTATTATAAAATCTGTAACCTTTATATACTCCAATATATACACACATATATATAATTTTTTAGTTTTTATTTATATAAACATGTTAAAGATTTTTTTTTTTTTACTTGAAGAAATTGATTGTATGTGCCTTACATTAGGATATTGGTACCACCTGCGACAAAACCATCCTTATTTACGATAAGTTTTTTTTTTTTCAAAATAAATTAAAATTAAGCTCTTTTTTTTTAAATAAAGTGTGACAAAATTAAGAACGATTTTGCAAAAGAATGATTTTATGTTGTTAACAGAATATTTCACCTATTAAATCCCAAATCAACCTTTTGTTCTATCTAATAAACTCGTGTTTTGTACATTGAGTGTGTTTTCCAAAAAATACTTATTACAATTTAATTCTGTGATAAGCATTTCTTTTTATAAATATTAGCAAAATACTATATATATATATATATATATATATATATATATATATATATATATATATATATATATATAATGAATAGACTTGTATGTGATGATTTGTAAATAAGTCATTAAATAAAAAGTTAATGTATTTGATTTTCACCTTTAAAAAATTGAAGTTGTTTTATTGGATTTGAGCATTATGAGGAGGAGGCACCTAGGATGAATTATGAGTGATGTGGCTCCCTCATGATGTTTAAAAAACAGTAACATTATATGATATGACTGTTCCTTTTTTTTGTGACGAAGGGGTCATGTTGAGATGAGAAGTGTTGTGCTAAATTTGGAGTAAAATGAGAGAGGTGTTGTATTATTAACGATAGGTTGTTTAGAAGAATAAATTTGGGTCCTGAGAGGAATAATAAACAAACACAATCATCCATTTCCACTCTAACCTCCCAGAATTGACACTTTGACACTGCAATGACGTTGACCCTCCATACCCTGTTACACTTTTTTCTTTTTCAGGATCCATAAATACTTTTAGTTTTCCCTTTTTCTTATTATCATTACAACAATCACTCAGATCATATCAAATCAACGTGACTACCTCTATAGTTTTATCTACTCAACTTGCATATAACAGGTAGGGTTCTGTCACCCTCTCCTACACTGCACATTTTCTGACAAACCAACCTATACTTTTACAACTTAAAAGGGATATGTTTTCCATCAAATCTTACTTTGCTCCGTTCTCAATTTCCATTGCACTCATCATTTTTTTCCTCATATACCTATGGTACCATGAGAAAAGCCAACTAAACAACATAATTTAAATGTAGAGAAGCAACGATATCTCTGTGTATATGGAGTATGCGTGATTCACCATCGAGTCGATGAATTGAAAATGGAACATGTATTCGTGTTGTAAAAGGGTGGTTGCTTGTGATTGATGCGAAAAGCCACCACCACATATGGCTCGTTGCGTTCACTTCTCGTGGCTTGAATTGTTATAGGAGAGTCAATTTAATGAAGTTGGTGAGTTGGTAATAAATGTGATAACAAATTCTACAGCAATTCCCTGAAATTAATTGTTTCTGGCTGTTTCCAAACGCACATTCTCAAGCTTCTGCTCAAAAGCGAGAGTGGTCCTGATTCCTACTTGGAATGAAATCATTTCGACAATGAAATTGCATGGAAGTGGTAATCAAAATGGTACACAATCTAGCACTTCATCCCAAGCTAAAACTTTTTTTTTTTCCCTCTCCTTTCTTTTTAGCTTTTGCTCTTTTTTTCTCCCGAGTTTACTTACAAAATACAGAAAGATAACCAACCCAAGCCAAACTTTTTAAGCGTTCGTTCAGAGAGAATAAAAAACAACACAAAATCTCATACTCTATTTTCCTAAGAAAAAGGGAAAGAAAAGAAATAAGAGGAAATATAGGTTAAACTGAAATCTCTCAGTTTTTTCAACCATGTCCTTTTACTCTGTTTTTCTCACTCTCTCTCTCTTGTAAGTCAAACCTACTCAAGGGAAAAAAAAAATGCAATGTACAAAACGTACATAGAACCAAAGACCTAATCTAGGTCCCCCCCAAAGAAAAATCCACCCTCTTTCTTTCTTCAAATTCAATTCAACATCTTATTATTCTCTCAACACCAAACGATTCCATCAAAATTAGGCTGAAGGGCATCAAAGTAAAATCCAAATTTTGCATTTTGCCCACTTCACCCATGCATGGGATATTTGAGGAGGAACACCATTTTGGAATTAGAATCGAACACATATGATAGCGTAATACCACCAAAAAATCCTCCGTTCCCATTCAAGTACCAACTTTCAATCTCTTCCTCAATAAATGTCTTCTCTTTTGCCTCTTAGCCAAACCCAAATTCTCTTTCTTCGATGAAGCTCTTGTAATTTGTGTTTGCACCTAGCCAAAACCAAACCAGTGGCCACTATGAATTTGGTTGCGGCAAGTGCGAGCGCGCAAAAGATGTTCGATGATTTGTCTCGGCTTCTAAACACCGTTCAATGTCTTGAGCTATTCTCTTTGCATCCATGGATGCACCAAGTAGTCCCTTTTTGGTAAACCCCACAGCATAGAGACCATTTTTACCTTTCCACCCATTCGGAAATGGCGTCACAGGGTACCCATCTTCTTTAGAGAACATATCTTCTTCCTACACAATTTAAGTGCATTAGTTGCTTTATTTTTAGAATTTTTGGAGTCACTGAAAAAAAAATGTTGTATTTAATACAAGAAGAAGAACGGGTAAGTGTCATGTGTCACACCTTAAGCCAATAGGGCACATTGCTTTTGTAACCAGTCGCCAATATGATTGCATCATAATTCTCTGTCCTTCCATCCACAAATTCCACTGTGTGACGTTTAAGCCGCTTAATGCCTGGACGCACCTACACCAATTTTCAGTTTTCCAAATTCAGATTTCAATTGTGCCTTCATATCAAACAACCAATCCAACCAAGAAAATAATTAACCCCACCCAACGCGATCAAAAACAATGATTAGCGATTTGAGATTTGTGATTAGTGAACGCATTTTGTCGAGTAGCTTTCGGATATTTTTCATTAAACAACCCAAAAAATATACTCTAAAACCTTGTGCTTTCCGCCCACGATTTGATTGGAAACGCACAATGATGATGCAAAACCAAAATGTAAAGATGGGAACACAATAAGGGGTGGTTTTAATTATTTATGCAGCACTCGATGAAAAAGCAAAAGAAAAAAAAGATTAGGTAGCATTTAGAAAAAGTAAGTAAGCATGTATGTGTGTGGAGGTAAGTAAGTAAGTAAGTAAGTAAATAAGATGTTTGTTGTGGTGTGAAGAGGATTGATATTAAAAAGGAAAGTTGAAACTGATTTGATAAAAAGGGAAGTACCTTAATGTCTCCACCTTTAATCTTGGCAAGGGTACCCACATCTAGCACAGGGGTCTTTCCTGACATGTTTTTGAGTTCGAGGGGTCCCAAACACGGTCGATCCAATCCCAATTCAGAAGTGTCACCCAGCATAAGCCATGACACCATTAGCAAGAATCGATCGACAAGTCGCATGGGTAACCACTTCAGCAACCACATGGACAACCCGAAAGTTGATTTTCCCAGCATCTCTCGTGGTAGGACGTGTACCTTAACCAAACCAAACACACAACATTTTTTCATCTTAGTTACCACAGTAACAAAATCATCAAAAATGTCAAATGAAACTCATCACTCATCACACTCACACACACACACACCTATGCTGCGCATGCTTAATTAAATAATTAAAAAGTGCAAGATCGAGTTTTAACTTTTTAAGACTTGTGTTCATCAAAAGAATACTATTTGTTTTTAGCAATCCATTGGAACTTGAAGCCGGGTGATGAAAGAACGAAACCAAACCAAACCAGTGTTTGGGTTTTGTAACTTGTGTGTGTATGTGTGAGGAGAGCTACAAAACCCAAACTTGTTTATCGTTTCGCTTGCAAATTCCTTTTTCTGATTGCAGTGAGTGATGTGAAAGTTTATATAGGAACCGTGACCATTATATTTTATGGAATTTTTGCATGACAAAAGGAAAAGAAATTAAAAAACCCCATCTAAGGTTTTGCAAGCGAAACATGACAAAAGTCGCAACACAACAACTCGAGATTTAAAAAGCGGAAATCAGAAAAGTGATGGTCTTGTTGCGAAGGAAAGTTTCTCATATTAAATCAGAAATTCATTCCAAGTAAGAAGGGACATGAACTTTGGGAAAGAAAAAAAAAAAAAAAGAGAAAGAGAAAAAGCTTGTACATTTTTTTTTATAACCATTTTTGATTTTTAGAGGGAAAGAGATTCGGAGTTCTTACTGTGTCTCTGACGACAAGTGAAGGAGTAGCATTATGGTTGCAAAGATCCAAGCAAACCTCCATGCCAGAATTTCCACACCCCACCACCAAAACCCTTTTCCCTCTGAACTCTTGTCCACTCTTATACAAACTCGTGTGTCTTATGGGCGCACCAAACTCTTCCACCCCTTCGATATCCGGCACCACCGCCTCGGCATTCTCGCCGGTGGCCACGATCAGCCACCGGCACAAGTACTCCGTGGTGTTCTCCGCCTTGTCGACGCTCTTGACCCGCCACAGCGCTCGTTTGGCGTCGAACTCTGCATGCTTGACCGTCTCATTGAAGCTGGGCTTAATCTTGAACTTTCTTGCGTAAGTTTCCAAATACTCGACGAACTGTTGCTTGGAAGGGTATGTGGGGAAGTGAGAAGGGAACGGCATGAAAGGAAGCTCGCAGAATTGCTTCGGTAGGTGCAGACGCAGGCGATCATAAGTTTTGAGCTGCCACAGAGAAGCTATGCAATTGGATCTTTCTAGAATCACACTTTCCATGTTTTTCTCTCTCAGACACGCTGCTGCTGCAAGCCCTGATGGCCCAGCTCCTACTATCACAGGCCCTTCAACCCACACCGTTGAACAAGACGACGACGACGATGATGATGATGATGGCTTGTTGAACAAAGGGTCATGCGCTTGCTTTCCCTCTATTTCTCTTATGCAATAATCCATCAAGAATGCAATGAACAACAACCCAAACCAAACCAAACCAATCCAAACAACAAAACAACAATTCACTTCTATTCCAGTATCTCACTCTCTCTGTACTGAACTTTCAGACTCAAAAATAAAAAAACTGTATCTCTAATAACTCAGTATTTCCAAGAATAACTCTTTCTGACCCCAGAGTCAGGTGAAGTTTGAGACACAAAGAAACGGCTAACAAGAAACCTCTCTCTTTCTTTCTTTCTCTCTCTCTCTCTCTCTCTAGTCTTGGCTTCAAGAAGAATTAGGGTGATGGGAGTGGTAAATTTTTTAGGCTTATCTAATGGAGGATTAGGCTTGTGTGAAAAACAAAAAAAATTGCCGTGAAAAATTGGAGTGGATTAAGAAGGTGTTATCCAGTATCAAGAATTATAATTTCTTCTCCCACTACGTGTGTTATATGGTTGAATATGGCAGAGAGTTAAGCGGGAGGATGAGCACCAACTACGGGGTTATATCAGCATTCATCACAGAGAGAGACTGAGAAGGATGGAGATATATATATACATATATATATATATATATATATATGTATGTATATGTATATATATAATATATTCCTATTGCATGATAGAAGGAATTTATATGGACCAAATCCAAGTGGTAAAAACAGAAGCAAAGATGGTAGGGACAATTTTGATATAATAGTTAAGTGTGTGTGTTGTTATTGAATTTAAGTAAATAAATGCATATAGTTTTGGTGGCAAATTAAAGTTGGAAATGGAAGGGTATTTTACAGATTTAACCTCGCATCATGAGAAGTACGTCACTGTGTTCGTCAATATTGATTAGGGAAGATTTTGATTAACAGTGAGTGGATTGAAGAGAATGATTATTCGTTGTGAATTGGTTAGGAAAAAAATTAGGGCGAGTTGAAAGAGTTGGGTTTGTTTTGAACAGAGAAAAATCTAGAAATTGGTTGGGGAATGTGGAGTGACTCAGCTTCAGCTGGGTCGTTTGTAAATTCTATCCAATATGTAACCACGCACTATATGTATTTTCTCTCTTTTATTTCTCAATTTCTCATCGCCATTATATATAACGGATTAGAAAAGTATAGTGTAAAATCATTTTACCATTTTTGTGGATAGAAGTTAATTAATTTTTATTGTTTGTGATTGTAAAATCCATTTTAAAGAATAATCATACATTTTTTGTGAAAAACCATTGGATTTCGGATTCTTTTAACTTCTAGTTTGTTTTAACTTGAGTGAACGAAAGAAAAGGACATCAAAATATATACTGTTTAGTCCAATTTATTAATTATTTTTATTTCATCTTTTACGTTTATCTATATTTTAATATCTTATATATGAACGGTTCGTGTTTTTTATTTTTTTAATTAGAAGGTATTAAGTTTGGTTAAGATAAGTTGGTTCATTAAGTTGAGACCGTATTTACTTCTCAGGAAAGAAACAAACATGACGAAAATATACAAGAAATATCTTGTGATAAAAAATAGATAAACAATGAAACTAAAAATTTAATATTGTTTGGTAATGTATAAATATGTAAGAAATAGTTTTGGTGTGTAAATTGAATGAATCAAAAGGGTCGACAAGGGTTAAAAGTCTGTTAAAAATGAGCTAATATTAAAAAAAAAAAAAAAAATTAAAAGCTTAGAGCAATCTTTGTTATTTGTTGTAACGACTTCAAAAATATCTAATTTTTTTATTATTATTATATTTAAAAAATATATATTTTAAAATAATATTATCGTCATATATTATTGTATATTTGATTTTTTTTGTCTGTATCTTGAATGTAAAAAACTTAGAGTATTGTTATAGATGCGTCTTAGGATGGCAAAACGAGTTAGTCCGGACCAAAACGTCCACCCTTGACCCATCACTAACAAACGGGTTGGATAATGTAATTCGTTCCATCTCAAAATGGACTAGTCTGTCACTTTATTTTAATTTTCTTTTAACTTTTTAAAAATTTTTGTTTATAAATTTTTTATTTATTTATTTTAATTTTAAACATAAAAAATTAAAAAATAAATGGATTGACGGATCAGAACGAGCTTACCTATCTTTAGCTCCCAAATTGGCAGATCGGACCACAACGGGTTAGCGAGTTGGAAACTCCAACCCGACTCACTCTCTTTAACATGTCTAGTGTGTCTAGTGAACCATGAAGTAGATTTTTACTGGTTCAATAATCATTCCAATTTTCAAGATATAGAAAAATAAAAAGAAAATATTTTGAAATTTGTGTATTCATTTAATAGAAAATAATAAATAAAATTAATAAAAGTGCAAAAGACTTAACTTAACTCTTTTACTTTATACAGTCTTTTATTCTTTAACCAAACAAAGAAATATAATTTTCTTTCTCCCTTTTATCTAATACCGTGTTCGTTTGAAGAAATTCATCAAATCAACTGATTTAAGAAAACAAATATTAATCTAATTTTGTGTTCCTTTAAAATTATTTGAGAATAAATGTAAAGATGGATTTACGGGATGATACCAAAATCTCATCCTCTCAAAACTGTGATAATTTGTATAGATTATTATATATTTTACCTTTGTATTCCTCTTTTTATAACAACAAAAATGGGTTCATATTGATTCATGATCGGTGAAATAAGAAAGAAATTTAATAATTCGTGATGATGAAATAACTGATCCTACAATAAATTGTATATATATATATAATAATTAATAATGCTATTAAAAAAATATATTAATAATAATTGTTATTAATAATATATATATATATATAATAATAATAATAATTAATAAAAATAAAAATATATTAAATACGTATAATAATTACAATATTGTTTAAATTTAGTATTTTTAACTTATTTATAATTATCTAGATTTTTTTATCAAAAGTATTTTAGTAATCTTTAAATTTTATCTATTAAAATTTTTTTTAATCTATCACATTAATCAAATTACTCACTAACTTTCACAAAATTCATCTCCAAATTCACTTACTTTATCCTTTAAATCTACTCAAAAAACACACATATTCATCATCTCAAATCCATACAAATTCATTTTTATACTCCCTCCAAATATATCTTATCAAAAGAAACACGGTCTAAAAGCTTCATTGAAAGAAGGAGCGAGTCTCTTTAATCTACTTTAAGTTTCACAATCTTCCCATGATTTGAACAGGAAAAACACTCATTTTGTTATCACTACCAATATAAAAGAAATATAGTCCTGACTAATTTTATCTCCTTTTAATTGCAATGACAATTTTTACAAAGAAAGTTTAAGGAGTATTTTTTAACTAAAATAGTAAATTAAATAATATTAATTAAAGTAAATGTTATTTATTTTTGTTGTATGTCAGAGTGGAAAAAGTAAAAAGAATAAAAATTGACTAGAAGAAGAATATGGTATAAAAACATATTAATGGTTTTAGCATTTAAGGTATATCTAATATTCGTTAAATAATTAATATATCTTTGTATTTATGCAATATAAGTTGGATATTAAAAAAAAAAAAGTGTAAGTGCATCACCAACATAATTTGTATTCTATAATGTATTAATACTTCAATTTGGATCACGTATCCTTATTTCACACGTACTTGTATAGGATACTTTAACGATACTTGATAATGAAGTATTAATCTATAAAACAATAGTTATCTTATAATGACATTAATTTATAATTTTGTATGTTAATAACTTTAATATATATAATTTTAATCAAATTATTTTCAAAACAAATATATTAATGTATCAAATACATATATATATATATATATATATATATATATATATATATATATGTATCATAGTTGACTGGTGATGGCGATCACGGTGTATGTATATCCATTCTTATGTAAAATTTAGAATGTAAGTTATTTATAATCGGCGTACATTACTCATAAGTAGCTTATCTATATCATAAAGTGATTAAAAGACTCGACAGAAGCATAATTTAGTCAAATAATTCGAATGCAAGAATTTAATGATGTTTTCTCTTCTTTTTTAAATCACTTCACATCTTGTTATGTGTTTTGATTTAATGTTTGTGTTTTGAAAGGACTTCACATTAGTTGTCTGAATACTTCATTCATTAAAATGTTTTTTATTTTTATTTTTTTTAATTTTAACATGGCCAAATTTGCAACCAATATATATGTTTGCCCTGAGGAAAAATATGGTGTGTTGTTGTAAGTGTTGTGTGCATTTATTTATGTCGTGAGTGGCTCAGTCATGATGATCATGATCACAGTGAAGTAGACACATATTTCTTTGGATACAGATAGATATATAAGAGAAAGTAAGTGTGTATACTAAGAATGGTAATAGTGAGCGTAAAGTATCTGTAAAAATTTAGCAGTATGTTTAGAGAATTTAACGTTAATAATATTTATTAATTTTAGAATTAAAAATTAAAATATATCAAAATTTTAAAAAATTATAATTTTATATCGAAGTTCATAAATTAAAAATATATTTAAGAAAAAATGATTAGGTGAAGATAATGTGAGCCTAATATAAATAGGAGAGTGGTAGCATTAATGACATAGTTTTGTTGAGAGTAGAGAGTAGGTGAGCAGGGATAGGGCCTCTTCTCCGTAGTCCTTTGAGGTTGACAATTCTAACCCAAAATATTCTCAAACTTTACTCTTCATTTCAGCTTTCCAATTAATTACTTCTGCCATTTTTTAGGGTAGGCCAATTATGTGTGCTATTAATCAATCACAAATTCTTAGATCATCCTTTTTTGGAAAACTATCATTTCTGCTTCTCACAATGCCGCAAATTTATAATGGATTCGGACAAATATAATTGTTTCTACAAATTTAAGTGGGGTAACTAAGATGATGAATAATACATGAAGAAAATTTTTTCTTTTTTAAAGTTTTGGCGTGTTATTTATATAGATTAGTATCGAAAATTTAAGTGTAAGTTTAAGTTTCATACGAATAAATTTATTAAAGGTTAAATATGTTTTTTGTCTCTCAAGTTTCAGTGAATTTTAGAATTAGTCAATTTTTGAAAATTTATATCAATTTAGTCTTTCATCTTTAGAAATGCATAAATTTAATCATTTTTACCAAATTTTGTTAAGTTTATTAGACATTTTAAACATATTTTATGATAATATTTGAGTTAACATTGAAGCGAAAATGTGCCAAACGGTGTAAACAATTCAAATACTATCATGAGATGCGCTTGAAACGTGAGATAAACTTAACAAAATTTGATTAAAATGATTAAATTCACAAATTTTTAAATATGAAGGACTAAATTGGTATAAAATTTTGAAGAAAGACTAATTTCAAATTTCACTAAAACTTAAAAGACAAAAACATATTTAACCCATTAATTAATTGTTAACAAGAAAGAAAAGTAGCTTTATTTTCTTCTCTAATCGATAACTTCTCATGACATAAAGGAATATTTGATAATCAAGAGTTGGTATGTTTTAGTTTTGATTTGAAGAATGTCGACTACATAAAGTCGATACTCATGTAAGATTTGATGATAATTCAACAATATGTAAGTCTTAAACATAACGAAGACTTGTAAATTTATTATCTCCAGATTTTAGAATAAAAAGATAATATTATTACCATGATGTTTTACTCAAATTCAAACTTTTTAATCTTTTACTCTCTCTCCCTCCATTCAGAAAATATAATATCTTGTGAAGATGGTTCAAAGTTTTCTTTTTTTTAATAGCATGCAAAGATTTTGTATAATTTTTTGTTTGCATACCTATTATTAAAATTAGAGTTGTATGCTATGCAATTCAAGAATAAATGGATGGGTTTCATTATTGCCAAATTAGTGTTTTTTTTCTTTTCTTTAATTGGGTTTGGTTTTATCAGTTGTCTTTCTCGAATATGTTGATATGATGTTTAACCTTGGAATTAATTAACCTTTTCCAAATAAAAGAGTAAGTGATGAATATTTCATAACAAAATTATTGGTACCCACCTATCATATTTCTAAGAAATAATTGGAAGTATTACACTACATTTTCTGACAAATGACACGTCGAAATTATGCTAACTTTAAATTTAGCATTTTTTTTTATCAGATATATACGAATACCTTACAAGGGTACCAACAAGTACACATAGTTTCATTCAACATTTTGAGATATTCATTTATTCTTATAAGAATTCTTATATAGGAATATTCTATTGTGACAATTAAGTAACTATCAACCCTGAATCACACTTTTACAGACCAACACATAAGGGAAAAAAAAAGTTCAAAAAGATATAGGAATATAGAAATATTAAGTGTATCGTCCTATTTTAATCGATGAATTTTTTTTAGAAAAAGATATTGGCGATACTTTACTTTTGTAAACACACATTTTAAAATTTTTTAAGTTTTTTGGTTGAAAAAATCATTTATATGATAAGTTAGTTAATTTAATTTTGATTTACAAAGAACAATATAAATGGTTTAATATTTTATCTTTTTGTATTTATTTAAAAAAAAATTTCATAATATGTATAATTTGTTTTATGTTTGTGAAGTATAATTTTTGTCATGAGTTTCGTATGATTTTTCAGGTTTTGTTGTCTTTTATTTTAACTTTTCTTTTTATTATAAATATAATAGTATAGTATAAATACAAATAATTTGTTTAAAATAAGAAAATTTAAAAAAAAAATTTAGTTGAATTAAAAATTAAAAATATTTTATAATAAATTATTCTATTTAGATAAGAGATTTTAAAATAAATTAAAATTACATAATTGTATAAGAGAATTTTTTAAAAATAAGGAAATTTATCGTTGCATATAAAAAAAATGAAATTTGAAATTATTTATATTTTTTAAATTCATGTTTTTTTTTCTATTTTCTTCCAATTTAATTTTAATCTATCTAAAATATTGTTGGTTGATTTGAGGATATTTGTGTCATAAATTTTATATTCTTTTATAAATCTCAATGAAGAATTTTTTTTTTACTAAAATCAATTATGGCTCTTTTTTATATTATTGAAGTTTATTTTATTGATGATGTTAGGTTATAGTTTTTCAACTTGTATTAATTAAAGTCGTCTTAGTTTATATTAATAATATTTTTTGACTATGTTAAACATTACTTTTTATTTATGTCAAGATGGTATTATTTTTTACTTTATGCAGTTATGTTTTTTCAATACATTTTAATTAGAGATAAATGTAAATTAAAGTTATTTCAGGATCAAAGCTAGTTAAGATTCTCCTTATGATGTTGAGATTACTACTTTATATATATATATATATATATATA
>Ga0214543_1000285_pt1 | contig 79328 bp, 29 predicted proteins | sample CNSS2metaG_FD_160094 | JGI IMG/M metagenome (GOLD analysis project Ga0214543, IMG submission 160094) | Root nodule microbial communities from cowpea collected in UCLA plant growth center, Los Angeles, California, USA - CNSS2 | ecosystem: Host-associated > Plants > Roots > Nodule | place: USA... | reverse complement strand
CTCAATTGCCAAGTGCTTTAGGCAGCCTTGTAAGCACAGTAGGCATACCACTTGCACTTACCCTTCGCACCTAAACACTTAACACAAATTCTTCTTTTGTCATTTCTAAATATTTTCAGCTTCCTCCCACTGTGCACCCCATAAGTTCTAATTACATCAGTGAAGTGTTCCTTTTCAGTGAAGTAAGTCCCAACTTCCCAGTTATAGTCCTCTATATTTTTTGGTTGAGAAAATATACTAAAACTCCCATATCTATCTCTATATTCATCACTTGTATCACTATCTAATGTTTCAGATTTCCATTTTGTATCAGAGAATCCTCTTTGGTCCACATGTTTAAGGTTAAGCTTTTGGGATGATGACCCTCTCACTCCACCAACCTTACCTTCTTTAATTCTGACTTCAAAAAGTTCATCTTCAGATGCATCATCTCCTCCAATAGGTACATCAAACAGACCATCATCTCCTTCAGCAACATATAATTCCTCCTTAGATTCATTCCAACTATGAACATCAAAATCTTCATCACTCTCACTACTGCCCTCAGATGATTCCACATCAACTTCTTCATCAGCTGCAACCTCATTACCACCATACGCCAACAAATGAACTATCTGAGGTTCAGACACCATGTGTACAACAAAAAGATGCACTTGGCCATTGAGTATGGCAATATTCACCATATGGCATGCCCATTTGTCATCACTTAGCAACTCTAACCTTCCTTCCAACACTGAACCTCCGCCCACTGAATACCACATCTCTTTGATGTTCACATACCCCATTTCCTTCAGAATGGACAATATTTCGATGTAGCTCCATCTATCTGGGTCACATGTAAGGGTATTGCTCTCACCCACGTATTTTAGTGACCCATCATTTATAAACTTTCCCCCATGGTGGAAGACAACTTCAAAGTGGTCGTTCATTTGTAATCTATAAAATTGCCCAAACAATAATACCAAATTTACAGTCAATATCACATACACACCGACAAACAATTTAAAATGGGGGACCACAACTATAACACCGTCACTTTCACACAAACGGTGGACCACAAAATTGATTAAACAAATACACACCCAACCACATTACTTAAAAAGCACATTCAACCGACAAACGCGTATAAAAACAACACCCTAAAGCATACCAACACACCAATTTCAAAGCAAACGCATTCGAATAAAAAAAAAAACTAAATCCATGCCCTGAAGAGAACGAAGAACATGGGTCTAAAAAAAACATACCTTTGATCGCCTTTTCCGAACGATTTCACCTTCTCCGTACGATTTCACCTTCTCCGAACGATTTCACCTTCTCCGATCGATTCGCCCTTCGATTTTGCAGAAGCCCCGATCGCTTCTTCCTCCATACCTTCTCACTTCTCACTCACCTTTTCAACTTTCCAAACTTAACACTTTCAAAGACTTAATTTTTTAATTCAAACGCAAATTACTTTATTAGATATTTTGAAAATACCATGTCAGAAATAAGTGTCATACCACGTGTCAAATATTTGTGTCAACAGATCTTGTTCATTCGTCAACGTTAATGACTTTAACGGCTCAATGAAAATGTACCTGATTGATGCACTTAAAATAACTTAGGTACCAAATTGAAACTTTTTTTCGCCGGGTACCAAATTAACACCCCTTGACCCAAACTGGATACCTTACGAGTAATTAAACCAAAATATATTTAATGAGACTCTTAATATTATTTACGAGGGAAAATTGAACCGAGAAATATTTTTTTCTTTCTCCAGATATTTCATATATCGACTCCTTCTTTCACTTATGTATATATAGAAGATTTATTGATTTATTTGTAGAAGAAACAATACACTCAACCAATCCTGCAAATCTAGCTCATTCATAGAACATAATTATGTTATCTAATTATGAACCTTATATAGTATTCATCTTAAAATTATACCTCTTTAATAAAATTATAAAACCATCAAATCATCAAATTATAAAAATCATAAAATTATAAAATTATAGATTAAAAATTTTAAAAATTATAAAATTACAAAAGTTATAAAATGATAAAACTGTAAAAGTATAAAATTATAAGTTATAAAATTATAAAATTATAAAATTATAAATTATAAATTATAAAATTGTAAAATTATAATATTATAAAATTATAAAACTATAAAACTATAAAAATATAAAATTGTAAAATTATTAATTTTAGAATTATAAAATTCTATATTTAGAATTATAACTATGAAATTATAAAGTTGTTAAATTATAAAATTTAGAAATTATAAAACTATAAATTCATAAAATTTTAAAATTATAAATTTGTAAAATTATAGAATTAAAAAATTATAACAAAATTATGAAATTACTAGTCAAAATATACATGTATTCACTTTTTTTATGATTAAAAGTAAAAAAAATATTATTATTCTTATAATTATGAAATTAAATATATATAATTTTTATAATTTTATTATAAATAGTTTCTATTATTTTAGGTGGTTTTGTATAAAAAAAATATTAATTTTTAAAAATATCAAATAAAAAAAAATCAAATATAAAAAAAACAGTAAATTTGATTAAAAAAGTTATTTTCATTTAATATAAAACTTTTATTTAAAAGATAAATTTGAAAAATAAATATAAGCATAAGCATAAAAAAATAATTTATCTATCCAAATACATAGATAAATTATTAAATCATATAAAATTATAAAATATAAAATATGGAAATCATGAACGTGATGAGAGTTAAATAAACTAAGAAATCATAACAACAATCAATCATCAAGTTAGAAATAACAGAAAAGATATACTAATTAATTAAAATTTAAAGCCATTAATATTTAATAAAAAACAAAAAAGTTATCATAAACTTAAATTATAATATTTAAATTAATTAGACTTCAAAATATAAAGGGTTGTAATCCATACTTATATAAAAATCTATAATTCCGTTTTTAAATACTTAATAATTTTTAATTATAAAATTATTTTAAAAAAATATAAAAATTATTTATAATAAATCATAAAAATTATTTATATTTATAATAAAATTAATTTTTTTTACTATCGTAAAAAAAAACTGTTTTAACTAATAATTAATAAATATGATCACTAATAATTAACAAATGTGATTAAATAACTACGGGATTATACATTTCGTAACCTTCTTCTTCTCCTGTCCTTGCATAATAAAAAAAGTGATGCAGAATCCGAATATTGTTTGAAGCTAGAATCGCACGACGTCGTTCGTCTCTTGAACGCGTGGCGTCAAGTTTCCCTTTCTCACTCGACAAACTAAACTGAAACTGATACACTGCGTTCGTAGCAAGCAAAACAAGCTACTACTCTGAAGTACCAAACAAATAGCAACTGAAAAAGTGAGAAAAAAAAGGAGATAAAAAAACGTCTGAATTCAACAATGGCAGAACCTAAGGTTAAGTACGATCGCCAACTCAGGTACTCTCGCTATTTTCTTATTTACCTAATTTTCCACTTCGTTTTAACCTAACATTGTTCGTCTAAAAAACCTAGCCAACTCAATGGCGCGGCGGAGAACTAATTTTTGGTATGAGTATTGGACTTTCTTATTGTGGTACGCTGTCAATTGATTCACGTTTTAATTAGTTGATTCACGCACGTGTTAATTAGTTGAACGAGTGGATTTTTTGTTAAGGCGTGTGAATTCGTGTGAATGTTGTGAAATATTGACTGAAGGTCCATTTGGTGTTTGGGGTTTGGTGATTTGATTAAATGTTGTGAAATATTGATGAACTCGAGTGGAATTTTCTGTGTTTGAATAGATGCATCTTGTAATGGAGATGCTTTTAATACGCAAAAGGCAGAAACTAGTTGTTATTTTGTTTAGTGAAATGTTTTGATTTGTAGTGGCAGGAAGAGTAACTGTTCTCATTCTTGTGCTTCCTTTGTGAATTTTGTCTATGTGCTTGTGTTTTATGTATTTGGATCTGAAATTAGAATCTTAAGGTCGTTTGGTTTGAGAAAAGGTATGATGTTTCATTTTCTATTTTAAGCTTGTATAGGGAAACGGAAATAATAGAAAGTTTTTCACTCTTTCTTGTATATAAAACGGGAAATGCAGAAATGAAGTGAAAATATGGTGTTATTTTAGTAATTGAAGATTTAAACAGAAGATTGTGCTTGTCTTGCCAATTTCTATTAACTTCTTTGGGGACAGTCTTTGAGACATCTCTTGATCTCATCCATATTTCATTATTTATTTGAAAATGCAGAATATGGGGTGATCAAGGACAAGCAGACCTTGAGAAATCTAGTATTTGCTTACTTAACTGTGGTCCAACAGGTTCTGAAACGCTCAAGAATCTTGTTCTTGGTGGGATTGGAAGCATCACTGTAGTTGATGGATCTAAAGTTGAAGAGGGTGACCTTGGAAACAATTTTTTGGGTACAGCAACTTGTTATTCTACCTGGTTATGCGTTTCTGAAACTCTTTTAGGTCTCATTTTATTCTCATAATTGTAGTGGACGAGTCAAGTCTTGGAAAGTCAAAGGCAAAATGTGTTTGCTCATTTCTTCAAGAGCTGAATGACGCAGTTAAAGCTAAGTTTGTAGAAGAGTCTCCTGAAACATTGATTGAGACAAATCCATCATTCTTTTCTCAATTTACTTTGGTTGTTGCCACTCAGGTATGCTACTATGATGCACTCAACTCCTATGAGATAAATAATTCGAGTTTGTATGCAAACATGATTGTTTGCCTCTGTTCATAATTCTGTTTTTTCGTGTTTCTTTGTCATTGAAAGAAAGCTATCAATTCATCAATTGACAATATATCTTTATTATTCAATTAAGGTAACCTTTAACTTTGATAAACTTTCAGCTCGTGGAATATTCAATGATTAAGCTTGACCGAATCTGCAGGGAGGCAAATGTGATTTTGATCTTTGCTCGCTCCTATGGCCTTACAGGGTTTGTTCGAATTAGTGTGAAGGTAATTAAATAAATGGACAATTTTAAATTCATTGTATTTGACGATGTTACATGTTCAAGGAATGATATGATGCCTGAGGAAATGAGCTATTATTTTTTATCACCAATTTAACTTTGATCTAATATTTGACTTGTCAGAGAGTTTAAAAATAATTGAATGTGTCCATTTGGAAAATTGTATTAAAAAGAGAAGGGAAATAGTGGCTGGGATTGCAATACCTTTATTAAAGCATTGGTGTGTTTGTGAGCATCAACATAATTTGCATGCTTTGGTTTAATAGTACTTTTTGTTGTCTTTATTAGGAACATGATGTGATTGAGTCAAAGCCTGAACATTTCTTGGATGATCTACGTTTAAATAACCCTTGGCCTGAACTCAAGAGGTATAGAGTAGTTTTATCTTTCTTTCGGCTAATTTTTTTCTATGCTAAGATAAGGGCAAGCCTTGGCCCTTGGTGCAATGGTAAGGTTACTGCCGTATGACCCGGAGGTCATGAGCTCAAATCATGGAAATAGCCTCTCCAGAGTCTCCAGTAATGGGGTGAAGGCTGTTTACATGTGCCCTTCCTGGACTCCACTAGGTTGGACCCCTTGTGCACTTTGCTGCTCATTTCGTGTGCTTGTATAGTAAGATTTGGTTTTTCCTTCATCTATGTCACTAGTCCTGTCAACCTAAGTAATTCCTGAAAAGCTGAGACCATAGACATGTTCCTTCCCCAGTTTCACTTGAATTTTTATTTCATGGTTATGTACAGATTTGCAGATGACATTGATTTGAATGTTCAAGATCCTGTGGTCCATAAACACGTACCATATGTTGTCATTCTTGTCAAGAAGGCTGATGAGTGGACAAAAAGCCATGGTGGTAGGCTTCCATCGACTAGAGAAGAAAAGAAGGAGTTCAAGGTTGTTGTTAAATCATTTAGTCTTTTTTTTATCTACTGTTATTCTTGTTATATAATTAGCTTTGAATGTGAATATGTAGGAGCTTCTTAAGGCTGGGATGGTTGCACAAGATGAAGATAATTATAAAGAGGCTATTGATTCATCATTCAAAGTATTTGCTCCCCGAGGAATTAGTAAGTAGATAATTTTTTATTGACTTATTTTAACTTTTTTCCTTTGTTAATCTTCATTTCAAGAATCTCTGTGTCCTTTTTGTTTTATTGGATAGGGAGCATGACTATGGATTTTTTTTGGGAGCTTGTAGGTTTAAATTTGACAGGATGCTTGGAGGTGGGACAATAATAATACTAAAGAAAACTGTTTTGTTTTTTTAAATTTCAAGTGTTCTATGTTAGGGTTCCAAAAATCTATTTGTTGAGTTTTGCACTGAAGTTACTATCAACCTGTTTGATGGAGAATTCTTCCTCTGTGAAAAATGACAAATCCATACATTGCTTGCTATGAAGAATGTATCCTTACCAGTTAAGGGTGGTGTTATGTGAATTGCTTTTCTAGTTTTTATTTTTTTCTTCAATAAAAAAAAAGTTATTTTCTTCTAAAACTAGAATACGTAGCTATTGTATAAACATTTACATCTGCAGCCCAATAAAAAATATGATTTATTTTCTAATGTTGTGTACTTTCTTAGGTACGGAGTTGCAACAGATACTAAATGATAGTTCTGTTGAAGTGGATTCTAATTCGTCAGATTTTTGGGTATTGGTGGCAGCTCTGAAGGTTGGTGCTTCATCATCACATTACGGGCTTTGCTTCACTTGATGTGGAAAAAATCATATATATTTAAAATTATAATGTTTTTTTATTGGATGGCAATTAGTTAGAACTTGTGAAATTGAAGGCTGGAGTAGTAACAGAAAGGTGTTACCTGTGAGTTTGTTGTAATTCACTGCTGTGAGACAACTGTTATTTGTGTGAGTGGTCTTGATTGATTGCCTATACTTTGGTGATTTGATGGTACATTTCTCACCCTTTTGCAGGATTTCATTGCAAATGAAGGTGGCGGGGAGGTACCCCTTGAAGGATCTATACCAGATATGACTTCTTCCACTGAGTAATTATCCAAAAATTTACAAATTTTCAGAGCAATTTTTATTTTCTCTAAAAATTAATGATCATTAGTGTTGAAAAATCATGATAGAATATTTACATTTATTTTATAGCGGTCTATAGGCAACAAGATCTCTAATTTAGAGGAAACCATATATCCTCTACTTTTTTCTAATTAACATAATAAGCTCACATAAATCAATTTCTGTGCGGTCTTCATGCATATAGTTTCAGCCAAATATCTCTGGTTCTTTCCTTTTGAATAGTTAGTTTATTTACCTGAGATATATTGATGTTCCTGCAGGCAATATGTGAATTTGCAGAATATCTATCACGCTAAAGCTGAGGCTGATTTTCTTGTAATAGAACATCTAGTGAGAGGTATATTGAAGAAGATTGGTAGAGATTCAAATAGCATTCCAAGGTCAACGATTAAAAGCTTCTGTAAAAATGCAAGAAAACTCAAAGTAAGCTTGTGAACTTTCAATCAGATTCAATTTATATAACTAATAATGATTGTGAATGATCTCCATATTTTTGAATGATTATTTGCTTCAATCTGTCTGGTTACCACATGTCTTTGCTTATCTATACATAATGGACAATTGGCTAGTTTAAATAAACTTCATAACAAGCACTTTCTAGAGAGACAAATAAAATGAATCCAAGAAGTAAAATGACTATATTTCTCATTTCATTTATAAGTTAAAATCAACTAATGTATTTTAACTTTTTCAGAGGCTTCCTTGTCTAACTTCTCTATAAGCACCTATAATTTAAAGAGCTTGGCATTCTTGTCTTTGAAAAGTCTTAACTATTGTGGATTTTACCCGTGTGGTATACCTGACTGTCTTTTAACTTGCGATACTCTACTGTTGTCTTCTGGTATTGCTAACGAGTGCCTTAAGGGCACCAAGGGTGTATTATTAACTTATTTTAGTGAAAACTTTCCACTCCCTTAGTGCTTAACCAATGTTCTGAAGGCATTTGTTAACCTACTTAGCTTGAAATGAAATAAGATGATGTATAACCTACACATGGCTTTTATTGTGCAATTTAGATTAAGTGAATGCTTCTAAGGAATTCTCCAAGGGGCTGCTTATTTGCTTTCATCCGTTTGCTGCAGTAATCTAATTTAGTTAGATTAAAATTTTTTTAGCTGGCTCAAAATAAATCAAGCATTGGTTAGGTTCTATTTAATTCCATCACTGCCCATTCTGATTCCACTCAATGGCACCTTGGTGATTCTATGACCCAATTTTCCTTACGCTCTAAGAATGTGGCTATTTTTTTTTTTTTTCATTTGTAGCTTTGTAGAATGAACATTCAAAAGGATTACACTATTATTTTTTGTTTTGGGATCCAAAAGATCGATTGAAAATTCCACCAAGTTCTTGTTAATGGTAGAGTATTATTTCTATCGTTATTGCTGTTAATGAATCATGGAAGTTGGGTATATTCTGTGTCTATGATTGCAAATGTTTATTTCTCCCTCAGCTTCTTTCCTCCCCCTTTTCTAGTATGTAGGGCAATTGCACGATTGCAGATGCCTGCAAAGTCTTCTGTACTGATCTTAATTTTTATTTTGTAGGTTTGCAGGTACCGTCTAATAGAAGATGAGTTTAATGCTCCAAACTTACCTGATTTACAGAAGTACTTAACTGATGAGGATTCCAGGTTATGTTCATTTTATAAATTGTTTCTTGGATGGTTTTTCATATTACAAATTAATCTGCGGAAATTTGTTTTGCTGAAAAGCTGCTTTTGTGGTTACGGGTTGCAGCATTGCCATGGGAATTTATATTTTGCTTCGTGCGGCTGACCGGTTTGCTGCCAATTACAATAGTTTTCCCGGACAATTTGACAGGTAATGATGCTTCACACTGTTCAGGGTCTGAAATCTCAGTATTTTCCTTTTTTATAATGGCACTTATTTTTGAGATTGGTTTTTGCTTATTCGTTGATTGTTGTGAAGTGCCATGGATGAGGATATACCTCGATTAAAGAGCACAGCAATCAGCTTACTTAATGATTTGGGATGCAATGGTGCCACTTTGGCTGAGGACCTTATCAACGAGATGTGTCGCTTTGGTGCTGCAGAGCTTCATGCTGTTGCTGCTTTGGTTGGAGGAATTGCATCGCAAGAAGTGATCAAGGTTAGCTAGTCTAGCTCATCCTGAATAGTCTCGTTTGCAAGCTTTTCATCGCTTGGGTTGTTTTCTTAGCCTATAGTGAGAAAATTTTGCAACCTCGTCTTGGTCCAGTCACATTTTGTCTTCCATTAACCCAAGCCATGGAAGTTAACACAGGAGACACTAAATACAAATTACAAGCTTAAAAATAAGTCAGATAAACTTGTCCTTTTGTTGTATTTTCCCATCTTTTGAAATGATCCCTGCTTGAGCGAGGGACGTTTTATTAAAAAATTTCCTTGTTCCAACACAATTCATCATAATGCGTCCAATGCCCAATGATCATGGCCCGTCTTGGCCGGGTATTGTGTATCCAGATTCAGATACAAAACCATGTAACAGAAGAAAGCAGTATCCTCATTCCTGCTCAATGTCATATTCACTGGACCCCAATTCATTATTTTATCAATTACCTGTTCCCTGATCTATGAAACCAAAATCTTAGGTTTTTTAAGAAAATAAAATGGAGTCCAAGAGTTCGATTGTGGATTTGGACAATAACATGTGTATATGGCCAACATTTATAGTGTATGAAGTTTCCTGTTGATATTATCAGAGTTTAGGTGCGGAAGGTTGTTAAACAAGTAGTGAGCAGGTTACAATGATAATGGATTCACACGAGGGGATTCATGCCATAGATAGGACTTGGGTTGGGAATGAGGGTATTGCTCACTAACCTCCTATAAATAATGTATGTGAACAGTAGTGGATCTAAGATTGTAAGTCACTGGGAGCAAATAAAGTGGTGTATTTGTACACTTTCAACTACACACATGTCTATCACAGAGTAACGGCCAGTGAGTTCAAATATATAAGATTAGGGAGGAGGTAAAATAAATTTTGTTCAGATACTTAGTAATAATTTTAACACAACCACTGTTTGTGAAGATGAACGCTACTGAAAAACTAAGAAAATGAGGTGTAGTAGTTGGGAACCAATGTAAAAAGGCTTACACCGGAAGCTAGATATAGCTGTAGTATGATTGTATGATATATAGGTAAGTATTCCTCAACACATTCTCATACTCGTATAACTTAAACATTGAACAATAGATATGGATAATCACCTTATTATTATCCATTTTTTAGGAAAATCAGTTTTTCGACTAAGCATCCATCACAATGCATTTGAATCGAGGTTGTTCACAGTATGATAATGGGATTTTGTAGTTTCAGGTAGCCATAGTCTTGCAAAATCGTCTTAAATGCATGTTCTAACAGCGGAAGTTAATTTTGTTTGTCCTATTTAATAATTATATTGTATTTGATTTGGGAATCACGGTATTTATGTTTGTCGCAGCTCATAACAAAGCAATTCGTACCAATGTCCGGAACCTACATATTCAACGGCATTGACCACAAATCACAGCTGTTGTCACTATAACTGCTTGTACCATGGTAATAGTTACTGTTTTGTACTATGGTTCAATTTCGTATTCTCAACATAACTTTTAATGGTTCTGCCATCAGAAGAAGATTCAGGGTTGATGGAGCAGACAATCGTTTATCCTTTAATCTTGCGCGCACTACCGAGGGCTTTTTGGCTCGTTAGGATTCTTCTTTTATACACAAATTTTGTAACCGAATATGGATGAGACTAACGTCAATATTGGAAGATATTTATTTGCAAAATCTAAGTGCTCTTCTTCCTAATGAAATGAATTATTTGCCTACATGTTATCTAGAGTGTCTTTTTAGCTGCAGCGATAAGTATAATTGCCTGGTTGTCGAATTTTCATGGACAATACTGACTAAAATTTTGTATTGATCCTCTACACTGAGGCCTTTTTATTCATTCCTGCCAAAATAAATATAAATGTATAAACAAGAATTAGATAAGAAAAAGGGTCTATTGGAACACAAGAGCATGCCCATTTCTATAATACTAAACAAAATGGCAGATGTAATAATCCACCCGTGATCTAATTTAATATCTTTCATGTCACATTTAATTTTAAATTTTAATCATGTTTTTCATTTTTGCACACGAAGTTTTACTGTGACATTTCTTTAGCTTGGATTCAGAACGTAATTGTGTAATCATAAATTTTTTATTTATTTTTTAATTAAAAAATTTAGTATCTTTGATGTCGCGTTCATCGTTCGCTACTATCTTTTATTTCGTATAGGTTTTCCTCATATATAAAGAAAATCGTTTGATAAGGAAAAAAAAAATTGAAAATTAACGTTACATTCAATCAACATACTTCCTACCCTAATTTTAAAGTTTGTAAAGCAGAAAATGGGATTATTTTTTCAAATAAAAAGGGGAACACCTTCTATTGCTTTAGCCGCTGATGGCTTGGAATGGCTACGATGGTTCTTTGCCTTAGAATTTGCTTCTGGTTTGGTAAACATGCCACAACGCTGTTGCTTTTGTAAACTCGTGTTCGAATAATTATAGCATGGGCAAAAATGTCCTTAGATGTCATTTGTGCTATTGTTACAATACAAAAAGGGCGAAACTCGGAATTATGAAATAGTAAAATCAACAACAAAATATGAAACTAGCGAGTCTATGTAGTTTCTATGCGAGGGGAAGCTGAGTATGGAACAGATTTTGACGGCATTGAAGTACAAAAACATTCAGGTTACTGTAATTAATCTGCAGTTGCTGAAGCTTCTCTCTTGTCAGGTTTGTACACACTGAACTCCCCGAAGTCCCTTCTTCCACTGGCAAAAATAGTGTCCAAAATCAAAGCCTCGAGGAAAGGAATGATAAACTCAGTTTCTATACACATCAGTATTACAAGTCTATTCTGCAAATAACTACCTAATAGACAGCAAAAATAACATATAAAGATTTTGGGATATTAACAAGATATATTGAGGACGATTTTAAGCATCATCAATTACCTTGGAAACTGAACGAAGTTCAAAGTAAATAAATAAATTAGATGGCTGGCCAAATAATGTGATGCCGAATTTTGAATATAAGTATATTCGCAATGTTATGATGTATGAAAACTAAAACTAGTCTCCTTTTCCGAATCGTGAATAATTAGTCCTTTTTGCTCCAACTAGAAAATGATTTGTTTATATTCTCAGTTTTTTTAGGACGAGAGTATTATTTATGTTCTTGTAACCCACAGATTCAACGGCAATAGCCTCAAAAGGTATATTGAATATATGAAATAAATGCTCATTGAGCATAAATTAACAGCATAAGGATAATAACTTGTGATTAGAAAGACAAAAGAACAGATAATGATAGCATACCTGTGTTTTACATCCCAACCACCAGGAAGAAAACGTGGTTTTACAGCGTCCACAAATACTTGTCTCCATCTCTGACAAAACTCTCGAATGCCATCTTCGCCATACTCCCTCAGTAAATGTTCTACAACTTGTTTCCCATGAGGTCCATGTCCCAAGAGAGAGAGTTTTGAATTATGTTCGGTATGCATAGATTTTTCATCATTGGGGGAACAAGACAAGTCATCAAGTCCATTTGTTTGTGTTCTGTTCAGACAGCTGTTATCAACATCTACAGCAGCAGAGTCACCGCCTTCATTGCAATCTGCAGTTGCAACTGTAATCGCATTTTCATTCAAAGTTGCAGAGTCAGGTCCGTTAACTGTAACATCAGAAGCTGAAGTGGAGTTTCTAAAATCATCTTTTCTTATTAAAAGCTCCGTATCTACTTCATTTGCATATGAGCCTTCATGGGTATCGGCTTTTAAGTCATCCACATCAGCTTTTAATTCGGCATCAAAATTCTGTTCTGGTACTGTGGCAGTACTCCCTGTAGAATATTTAAAAGAAAACCCTCTCTTCTTCTCAAATCGTCTTCTCTCATGAGGCGTCATGCCAACTTGCAAAGCTCTTTCTAGATCTTCGTCAGATATGTCCCTTCCTCCATAATATCTCTTTATAATCTGCATGTAAATTAACAAATAACTAACAATGATAATCACTACAGAAGTATAATGTAGAACCCATATTTTATAGGTATAATGCATCTAATCTATCTGCAAAGAATTCCTTAAACAGATCAATTTAACTTCGCTATCTCTAACAACGTTTAGTTGAAACTATTGAATAGAATTTCATCATGTGGGCAGCTTCAATAGTCAATAACTGTGTCAAAGCAACCAAAATAATAATACAAATACAAGCAAACCTCCGTCAGTTCTTCTCGACGATTGAGAGGCATTCTTGGTCCATGGCGTAAAAGAGCCATAGCAGCTGTTCGTAACTGTAATGGAGATACACCACTCTCTTCAATTTGTTTTTCAGTCTTTTGACCTGGATGAACTACCCTCCGAAGGTAGAGAGGAATCCCAAATTCAACAGCTATTTTTCTCTTGTACTTTTCTGCGGCAGCATGTGCGACCTCATGGCAATCCACACAAAGTAGGACAATATCATGAGAACGATGGCTTTTCAAATGCTCAGGGAAATGTATTCTGTAACATGATGGGATTATTCGATACCGTAAATAGTGATTTCCTTCACCACATCCAACACATATATTTTTCTTGCTCTGGATATAGAAGTCATTGTCTTCGTCCTCTGGGCGGCCTTTGGGTTCAAAAAGAAGCATTATAGCTGGGGGATCCTCATCAACAAGTTTTGCAAGATCCCGACTAAGATACCTGGAAATCTAAATATTAATCTAAGAGAAACCAACAGAAACTTTTAGTCTAAACTAGAAAAAAAAATGAAGTGCACAAACCATTTAAGCTTCTTCTCGTCACAATAACAAAGTAGCCTCCCATCATTAGCAAATATCCGGCAATTGTGATAAACAGGAGATTTACAAGAGAACTTTTGAACAAACAAATCTCGAGAAGCCTTCCGAGAATATTGTTTAGAATTTTTTGGGCCCAGTTGTTTATGGGCTAAATTAGGTCTTAGATTATTGTTTATCAACAAAGCATAATTGAATATAGAAAGCGGACAATTCCCATTTTGACCTATACACTTCTGAAGAATCACTGAATAAATATCATCATCATCATTAACCAACTTGTTTGCAAGCATATGATAGATATCAGTGAGGTGACTGCAAACAACAGGAGATGGGGAAATGATGAAAGAGTTCACACCCATTTCCATATTGATGTCAGCCTGGGCTATGATCTTGTGTATTTCAGAGTGACTAGCTGAAGGCTGACTTGCCAAAGCAACAATTGCCTGGTCTGAGAGTACATATTTTAAGCTCTCATCATGAATACGAGCCTGAAGTATGGACATGCCACAGAATAATCAACTCATGTTACTAACATACAATTTTCTGGCCCCAAATAGAATATTTTCAGCACTACATTAAAATTTGTACAGCAAGCTACACAGAATCTTCATTTATAAATTTATTTCATTTTAACTAAGCACATGCTTGGAAACCGTTTTTTCTGAGAAAATAATAGTTTTTTTCCCCCAAAAAATTAAAGTTAGCAAAAGAAGTGATTATTTCTCCAAAATAAGTTAAATCCATCACAGAATTAGTTTTGTAAATTTTTTCTTTGGATATATTATGGCAGAAATGAACTTAAATAGACTTGAAAAATTATCCCACCAATAAATAACTGAATATGTCAAGTATTTTCAACATACCAGAAACCAATTGTCAATGTATTCTTTAAGTCCATTATTAAAATAAGTTTTATTTTGCCAGACCACATAAAAAATGTTGCCATATTTTGAAAAAAAAATTACGATATCTCTCAAATGACTGGGAACACAGAATGAATTTATGCTCCATCTCATAATGTGCAAAGTAAAGCAGTATTTAAACTAAAGGAAGTTAAGAAAGACTGATAGTCACTGTAATATTTATAAAACTAATCTATAATGGTATCTAAATTTAAGGAGCCTTTATATATTATAACTCACCATCAGATCTCTCCATGCGCATAGTTGCCTCACAATATTCTAAAGCCATAATCAGAAGATCACATTAGAACAGTGTATCAATTTGACCACTCACAATACTTCAAATCTGAACTGGAAGCAGCAAACCTGGGTTTCATTTGATATAGACGTAGAACCATGACTGCTCACTTGACGCGAAAATAATGATAATGCAGAATATTCCCCAGGATATGCTTCAATCTCCTTTGTGAAAAGTTGTAAACATATCGTGTTTGAACGCCGACAAGCCTCAAGAACAAAATGGAATTTGTCACTGGAAGAGTTTTCTGACATAATAAATTCAGAATTTAGACCCAACAACATTAACATAGAGTCCTAAGAAATTGTTGAGATGAGAAGTGACAACTATCAAACTTATTTCTTCAGTTAATTCATCAATGTTATCTGGTCAAAATGACACGATGCTAAGGCCATAACATAATCATTTGTTGCAGATCTTGCACGTTTCAGGTATAAATTAATATGTTTTCCTTCAAACTCATATTTTTCAAGGTATGTGAAAAATGTAAAAGGAGGACAAGGGCTTGATGAGGTAGATTTTCAAAGTTTCTGGGTACTAAATAAAATGGTTAGCATTTATCAGAACTTTTCTCGTTTCTATCTTTTCTCACTTTCCTCACATAAGACAAGAATGAATACCGTTGTCCAGTTGTTTGAGTTCATTGATCAGACAATTCGCAATATACAACAGAAAGTGTGCATCCGTTCGGGCATAATGTACCATTTCTGCCGAGAGAGGGCGCTGTCTCCAATCTTCACGCTACAATTAAGCATATAACATAAATCAATTCTGAACACTAACTAAAAACATCCCAAACACAGAATAATAGCCTTGTATCTTTCTTTTAATATTTTAATACAAGAAATAAGAAAAGGTTTGCTAGATAGCTCAATCAGTAGTTAAGTACATTAGGTTAGTAGGATAAGATAGTTCAATGGGGCATGTCACCTATATATAAGAGGTGAGGTGGAAAAAGTGATCATCTTGTAATGTTTTGTGAGAGAATTGGGGCCTCTTGGCATTGAGAGGCACCAACACTCAGTTTTGCAGTGTCCTCATAATTGGGACTTATTAACCCCATTTCTAAATAAGAAACCATGTTCAATTCTTTGATATACCTCATTAAATATCCTGTTTCCTGCATCGTTAATAACCAATGTAACAAGATTATAAACGATTGCAGGCACAATATAATTCATTGTTCAGATGGCTACTAATTAAAAGTAGAAAAGGGAGCTATTTCAAATGTATGATTCAGAAATCTCTTCTAACTTGCTGGAGCAATCTAAATTTCAATTTACATGATGACAAGTAAAAAGTCAGGATAGATGCGTTACTACATCTGCCCTCATGATTGTGAAAATGAATTCACCACTAAAGTTTCGTGATACAATAAAACTATTGTACTTTTAGCGTGCATCTCTATATTTTTCTCTGTTTTTGTTCAATAAGGTCTAGTATAAATTCACCATTCAACCAATACTCAATTATTACTTTATTCCAACACATTTGTAACGGTTTGCCATTTCAGTACAATAAATGTTAGTCTTAATCTCAACTGCTAGGGGTCAAACTCCTTCTATTGTTTCACTTGTAATCCTGTGTACAAAAGAAATTTACAATTGATGTTTATCCAACAAACAAGTGAAAGAATAATTACAAAGAGTGTTATGAAATCTTTACAAAAGAGAAATAGTTCCCTGAATGGAAGAGAAATTCTCCCATTCTAGATAAGACTCAAAAAGTCTACCCTTCATTGCGAAAAGCTAATAAAATGGCATAACTTTATAATTTCTTTTATAATAATGCTCAAACTAATATGAGCAAATGAAAAGTTTAGGTATTGCATTTTACTAAGTATTAGTTATCCCGGCTAATTAATAAAGTCATTCAGTGAAGGATTAAGTACGATGTGTCAAACCTGTAATAATTTATTTGTTGTCACACCACAGTAAGTTTCAAGCAAATAAGCAAGTGATTTCTGTGGTTTTGACAGCAGCTCGCATGCCTACAGCACATGAACAACATACCGTATTTAAAATAAGAAGTTAACGCCAATCAATTGTAAAATGCAAACTTCTCCATTTCTGATATGCATGAGGAGATGATTATGTATGGTCCATGGTCCAGCAACATGATAATGGCAACATGTAAAGGCAGCTCACCTTTGAAGTATCAAAGAGGTTAACAACGTATATGTGGAAGTCCCTCTGTAGCCAGACTATATCATTGTCAGCCCCATGGAACACCTATCCACAAATTTTCAATTGAGAGGGAAAGAAACCGTAGTAAATTGACTTGGATGGAAAAAATACAGACAAAAAACTCAACTAAAATAATCTTTGATAGACAGTATGTTTTCAATGCAATGTCTACCTATCTATCTACGTACTTCTAGTTCCCAAATATCAAAATTGTACGATTTTAGTCTCCCAAAATTCCAATTGCGCAAATTAGGTCCACTAGGTATTGCAATGCAAATCAGCAATTTTGGTCCCTTTATATGTTCTACATTAGAGACTGAATAGGTTTTTCCGATGTAACACTAGATGATAACATGACAAATAAGAGACCAAAATCCCACATTACAATACCTGAAAGATCAAAAGTATAATTAAACCGGGAAAAATCTGTATTATTCCGATTATATTTTACATTTTAAAAACTAAGTAAACCCCCTCTTCCCAAAATTTATAAATCGTATTTAAACAATTTTAAAATATGATCAGTTGCATACTTTACATATTGAAGGATTGGCGAAAACATGGCGAAGAATGCCCATAAAATCATGCAGGGCAATTGTGTCAACCAAATAATCTTTCTCCAGTGTAGAAATCTGCTCCATGAGATAAAAAGACAAATACATCAACAAATTTATCAAACAGATTACTGAGATAAGCAATCAGAGACTAGTTGTTAAACAAATACTCAAAATTACCTGAACTAATGCTGTAAAGCCTTGAAAAGATCGTAAGCTATGTTGCTCTGTATCCACAGCAAAAAACCTCTCCTCGCTCAACACATCAACTAATTCCTTTAACTGCGTCTCGGTGTGAACCCAAACATATGAATCTTTCATTTCCAAGTCTACGATCTCAGTTCCAAATTCAATTTCAGACGGAGGAGTTTTCAACAATGCTGTAATCTCCGCCTCAAACGGATGCGAATGGGAAGCATCCTCTGCAAGAAAACAACTAAACTCAGTTTCATATTCACAACCTTCATACACAACTAAATGAAGAATCCAAACACAAATTAAAACAACGAATTTCTAGCTCTATGCATTCCGTATAAAAAAACAATCTTGATTATGAAATTGCGATGACTCGTCACTTCAGATTCAACATTCCTCAAACTCAATCCATTTCACAGCTCAAAATCTCCGGAAAATATCGCAAACTCCATTAAGCTCTTCAGTTTTTAAAACTCAAGCTAAAAATCGTACGAACAAAAACAGAAAAGTCTTCGAATGGTATATTTCCTATAGTTACTACTATAAGCATCACGATCGAGTGCTTGAACTTTCACGTGTTCCTTCCCTGAAATGCAACCAAACACCGAAAAGAGTGTGCAGAGTGTGAAATGTACCGTCGTTGCTGAGATGCTTGAACGGAGTGTAAGAATTGTCCGATAATACGCGTTTGAATGCACTCTGTGGTTTCTGTTCGGAATGCAAATAGCACGAACTAGAAGAGGAGTCGTGCTTCCTGCGCCTTCGCGCGGCCAAGAAAATGGATATGATGGCAGCTGCGACGGCTACCGTGGCCACGGTAAATGTCACGCGCATCCTGTTGCTCATTCTCTTCTTCGGGGAGATTCAGTTCGGGTTTTGTGCTGAGCACGGTGGAGGCGGCGACCGCTCATGCTGGCAGCAGCGGTGTTTGATTTAAGAAGAAGTATTTTTGTTGCATGTTCAGATGTTGAAATTTTTTGGATGATATAATTGGGCTTAGACGTAAAAGCCCAATTTGGATTATGTTTTTGTTAGGAATTTTTTTTTTCACCTTATATTTTCCTTACATCATTATGAAAACCTTCATTTTTTTTTTCTTTTAAATTCCAAGTTATATAATTTAGAATTATTTTTTTAAAATAAAATAAAAACTTTAGATATCAAAATCTAAAAGTTTACTTCCTTCTATAATTTTTAATTTTTTTTTATATTGTGTATTATGAAAGTTTTTCTAATACACAAAGTTAAAAATTTAATAGTGGTTTGTTCCTAAAAAAGGAGATTTATTTTTAGCTAGTGGTCACGTCCAGAGATAATTACTATTGGAACATATAGATTTATGTTCATTTCAATCGTTTGACTGCAAGCAAAAATTTGCAGACATGCACAAAATTCAATACACATAGGCAGGGATGACAGATAAACAATACAATCATTCATCATTAATATGTGGTGGAGTGATTTGTGTGTGAAAGGTGCATGCTGTGAATATTGGCAAGTGCATGTGATGAAATAATGGTAGTGAAATGGATTTCAAGTTAATTAAAATTATCCATTTAACCAATATCAGTGTTTTTTTATATTAATTGTGTCTTTTCATTTTCTTTAATTACAAAAATAATGGTTTATATTTTATTTTTAATCTATCCATTCTTTATTTTATATTACTTCTAATCTTGTAGATTTAAAGTTTAGGGTTATCCCTCTCCATCTTTAAAAAATATTTCAATTTACTCTCTATCTCTCCACTCCACATTCTTCCAAATTCATCTTGATCTTGATGTAAACAAAGATAAGTCCTGATTATGCAAGGATTAACAAAATTACCTATAAATACTTATGGATTTTAGCCCTGTCTTTTATGTTAAGGATTTCCAATATCCAAAACAAATTCAATATATTTGGGAAAGTTAATGTCATATGAAATAAAGGAGCAATATCAACAATATCAATTTTGTTAATATTTCTCCTTTATTTTTAAATAAAAGTTTGTCTACTTTAAATTAAGATCAAACTTTTATCCATTAACAGATGGAACTTCCATCGAAGTTAGATTTAGAGAGAAATTATGAGTATTACGTTTAGAGTTGACAAATAAACCCGCTTTCGTGGGTATTGTCTGAACCATTTCCCGTTTTGATGGGAAATCTCCGCATTGATTAGGTATGGGTATAAGTATGGGTATGGGAAATCCCCAACTTTTTCAATTGGGTATGGGAATGTACATATTCCCGCCGTAATACTTATCCCCGTCATATCTCCACCCTCATTTAAATTATTTAAATATTCACAATTAATTAAGTAATTATATATATATATATATATATATATATATATACTTTCTATTTTTTATTTATTCCAATTATTTGGTTTGTCATGAAACTCATTCGCATCTCCAATATATTTTTCATCTTATATGTATTATGTTAAAATGATGTATGTTAATTAAATTTTTTTTATGTCTCACATTTGAATATTTCTATTATTTTTTAATATTTTTATTTATTATCTATTTTCCTTTCACATGAGAACATTTAATACTACCAATTTAATTGTTTAATAGCATAAATCTTTCATTTAATATGTAATATTAAAAAAAATATTATGTACTTATTATTATTATTATTATTCATTTTTGTTTCATTTGAAGAACTATTTTGTTTCGCTAAAACAATTTTCATTATTTCTTAATCATTGAGTATATATGTTGATATTTGAAAAGTTTGTTTAGATCTGTAAGGTATTTTTCATCTTATCATACCCTTAATTATACATTTGTTTTTCTTTGTGCGATTTCTTTCACTAGTGTCTCAAATTGTTTCTAAAACACACATTTGTTAATTTTTTTAATATTTTTATTTGTTGTTTATTTTCATCATGTAAAATATTATTTCAATATATTTTATCTAATTTTTTTTATTTTTCTAACTCATTATCAATCATAATGTATTTTTTTCACTATAATTGTATAAATAACTTTTATTTACTACAATATAAAAATTTAATGTAATTGTCATGAATATTTTTTTATCACATCCAACATATATTGGAGTTCAAAAGATATAAAATCTATGTCAACAAATTTATTATTATGTTTATTATTTATTCTTTGCGTCATTTTGATAAAATGATGTATTATAACTTTTATTAGTTTATAAAAAAGATATTCATTACAATTTAAAAAATTGAAGTAAATAAACATTTAAAATATATTTTAATTTGAATATTTGTTTTCCTTTTATATTTTTTTAAATTGTATCAACTAGGTTTCATTAATGTTTGCAAATTTAATAAATGTTTTGGTTCTCATAAGATTTTATTTGGTATTCTAATCTAAAATGTAAACAATTATAATTTATTTAAAGTATTTGATATAGAAGAAACAATTATCCTCTTAATATTGAATATTTGATAATATTATATTTACTTTAGCATAATTTTTTATTATTTTATAAAAAATAATTAAAATTAATATTGAAGTAGTAAGAAAACAGGTACGGGTATGAGTATGAGATTATACTCGTTACCCGATAAAAATGGAAATTCAACAAAAGTTTGATACCATTAGATTTAGGTATAGGAATGAGAACGAATTTTTTCTACAAAAATAAATATGGGATAGCAAAACGTGTCCCGTCCTGTTCCATTGTCATCCCTAATTACGTTACTTTCGTATCAAAGCTAGTTCACTCAATAATACTATTTGTTACAAAAAGTTACGTGTTAGTTTGTAAATGAATTGCATAGGAGGTTAATAATTTAAAATAATTAGGTAAGTTAAATATAATTTTCTTATTAATTTTTTTTAATTAAACAACTTATTTGAAAAAAAAAAATCAAATACAAAATTACAAACATAATAAAAAATTATTTTATTTATCTTAGTTCTACGGTTAAGGTCAAAGAAGGGGTAGTTTATGAATAATAATATAAATTTATACTCTAATATTTCATAAAATGTTTTGTTTTTCTTTTTATCAAAATAATTTCCTTTCAAAATTATCTATCTAGACATATTTTAAAAATAGTATGGGAGTAGGTGGATTTGTGTTTAAAGGACAAAATTTCAAATAATAAAATCGTATCCTAAAGATGAAGTTCATACTTTTATACAAAAGTTATTTACTTTTATTTTAACTATAATATTTCCCATTATGTATATTTTTATTTGTAGCATACATTTTTTTTTTAATTTATTCTTTATTACTTCTATATCTTTTGAAGTTTGTAGTTTATATTTCTTAAAATTTATGTGAATATATTTTTTAATTTTATACTGTTTGTTAATAATATAGCTAATGATTTTTAAATTTTTTTATCTTTTCTTAAATTTTTATACAATTATATATTATTTATATATTCTTAATTTTTATATGTTTATTATTAATTTAATTAATGAACTAAAAATAATGTTTTTGGTTTCTTATATAAAATATTTTTCATTTTGAATTGTTTAGATAATTTTATTATTAAAAATTATTTATTTAAATACATAAATATATATATATATATATATATATTATTTTATTTTATTTATCAAATTATTAAGAAAATTTTATTATATAATTTTAATAATATATAAAATTATTTATCAAATTATTAAAAAATCTTAAATTAAACTTTATATTTTTAAATTATATAATAATAATTTTTTATTTAATTTTATTAAGAAATTAACACTAAAAATACATATACTTATTTGTTTAAAAAATTGTAAATATTTAAAAACAAAATTATTTAACAATTTAAAAATAATTAATATTTTCACGTTTCTGTTATTTGAACATAACTATTTATTTCGATAATGTTTTTAAAATCTGCCTAAATAAATAATTTTAGGAAAAAATTATTGGTAAAAAAACCACATCTTTCGTATCGATAGAATTGGACTAAACATGAATGGATTTATAATTGTTGGTTTAAAAAGTTTTCACGCATTTTAAATTATCATGCATTTTAAATTGTGGACATGAAATCTGTGTTTTTTTTTAAATAATCGTATGTTTTCATTTTTCTCAGACTAAACTATTATAAAAAGTTAAATTTTATTTTTAAATTGAATTATAATTATTTGGTTCTTATGTCTTATATGGTAAAACATTCTTTGTAATAAAGACATGAGAAAATTATCCTATAACTCATTATAGAATCTCCTTTGTCACGTATAAATCATTTTACAGCTCGTTGAAAAATATATTTTACATGCGATGGTGGAATTTGAAAAAAAAAATTAAGGTGTCAAATTATATTATATTTGTTACATATAATTTTTTTTAATTTTTTTTAGTTAGAAAAAAAAACTCTTTATTTTTTCTTTTCATTTTTTCTAAAACACGCACATATAATAGTAGATTTCAAACAAATATGACTATTATTTGCTATTATATTATGCTATTATATCATGATACCAAACCATAAATGCCATTTTAGATAAGTTTTTCGTACCTCATCAATTTGATTTGGTAGATATTGTCAGATGTGAGGAAGTTTTTTCCCGGACGTTCTAACTAATTTTTAAATTCATTATATATAACTCTAAAAACTTTAAATATTTGTTTTTCATTATCTTGAATTCTGGTTCTTACGAAATTTTTTATGAAAAGTTTAGTTAATATATATGCATTTTTTTTTCATTTTATCACAAACCTTCTTTTTTAAAAAAAAAATCAATTTTTTTACTCTTTATCATAATCTTTCTAATATAAACTTATCACCTCTCACCTATTTAGAGAAAGATAAAATTTATATTCACAATTATCGCAATGCAAAACATAACAAAATTCATACCACTTTAATTAAATAAGCAATACTAACTTAAAAAAAATGACCATAGACAGCAGAAAACACAAAATCTCTAAATTTCATGATTAAGGGTTATAATAATTTGAGAAAAAGTATGATTAGGGTTCATACCAATCTTATAAAAGAATCTCTAAAATTACAATTAGGGTTTATACTAATTTGAGATAAACTTAATTTGGGACAAACATCCTAAAGAAATCATAAACCTAATATATATAAATCATAATAAGATATTAAACTTTTTGATCGGTGAGAGATCATGTGAATGTATACTTTAATATCAATATATGTGTTCTCCAAGCTCTGCTTTCCAATCTATCTTTTTTTGTATTTATTTTCTTCATACACTTTCATGATAATTTATATGATGAAAAAATTCTATAGCAAAAAAAAAAGCCAAATGTCTTTTATAAATCAATGTCTCCATTAATTTTTTTATTTTATCTTTCATTATAATTTCCATAATATAAACTTAATATAAATAATATATAAATATAATTTTTAAAAATATAAATATATATAATAATAATAAACTCCAAAAACAAAATTGGCTCTCCTCATTACATAGTTCCGCCATTATTTATATGATTCTCATAAAATGTAAGATTAAATACTTTGTTACTTAATTTACATATTTTGTATACTAAGTTAAAATTGAAAACATAATACTTTAACATTTTTAAGATTCCGAACTTATTAATAAGAGATATAAAAACTTTATTTTTCTTTTACTCCCGTTGTAATTCCATTAAAAGTATGTGTGGAAATGATTGTTTAGATAATGTTAGGCTGAAATATGAGTGCCAAGGTGATGAAAGCAACAAGAATGGTGGATTGGATTTGGTGATGTCCGTGTGTGAACCCCAGTGGGAGAAAAAGTGTTTTTCTGGGATGAACTAAAGATGGAGTTGTTAGATATATAGTGATGTTTGGATATGGAGGAATCATGGCTCTTTTTGGACTGAAAAAAAATAAAATTGTAGAAGATTGGTCAATGAAGAAGAACTTTTACTGTGTGCTTGTCGGCACATGGCTGCTGCTGCAAGATGAGACGTAAAGGAAAGTTAAAGCATTGATTGAACAGTGAAAAATAGCAAGAACCAGACACATCTCATGGTGAAGGTGAAGTCACCGTTTGACCTAATGCATAAAAGAATGATGTCAAAGAGGAATATCAAACTTTAGAATAATATTTGTTGTTTATTTATTTTCTATACTAGTGCAATTGTTTAGTAATAGACCCTGAGTTCATATATAATTTTTTTTTTAAGGGAATACAAAATATTATTACTGACATGTATGACTGTGTTAGAGAAGTTCGAAATGGAATGAGTTGAATTAAAAGGTGGAAAGTGAACTAGTTATATTTAATGGTTGAATATGAAAACTCTTTTCACCTAATCAAGCAGTAAAGCACATTATATTTATAAATTAATTATATTTTAAATCTACCATAATTTCTTTTTAATTGAGTTTCTTTATTGATTTTGTTGTATAGTAAGTATTTAATGTTTTTTTTTTATATTTTTTCTATTTAGTTATATTAATGTAATATAAAGTAATTTGAATTTCCAAAATATTATACATCTTGTAATATTTAATATTTTACTTTAAATCTTTATTAATTTTTTTAAATTGAAAATTTATCAAATAACTAATTAATTTTTTATTTGATATATTCAATTTGCATGGTTAATTTGAACTAAATTAATCATACTATAATGTTTTTAAAAAATTTTAATTATTAATTTGATCCTTATATTTTATAAGTTTATGACTTATGGATGTTTTTATTTATTTTAATTTAATTGAGTTCTATTTTTTAAAAATATACAGTTAATGTGATTTTCTTCGTTTAAAAGCTAACATAATTTGGAAGATGTCAAATGTTAGAAGATGTGTTATCTTTTATTTTTAGTCCCGTGTCTTCTTCTGTTTCATTCTTTTTTTGTTATTTTTTTCTTTCCTACCAATTTTTTAATCATCACACTATAACAATATTTAAGTATAATAGTTTGATAAATATAATAATTATCGAATTATAAATTATTGTACTATTTAGAAACATATAAAAATATGTTATTTAAATTCTATAAAATACTATTTCATCTAGTGAATTAGATATATGTTTAAATTCCCTCATGCAAAGGTCTAATTACTCAACAAATTTTTAGTCGCTCAGCGAACAAAATAATTGAATTTTCACTAAATTGAATTTTATTCAAAAAAAGAAAAATGTCCAGCGACTTTGTGCAAAAATTAGCCATGTAAAAATGCATAGATTGTGTTAAATTAGTTCAACAACGCTTTAGTTCATTTTTTCATACACATAATTGAATCATTACTATCCAGAACCTTAACTATTACAAACATAACTATCACACACACACACAACACACATATAAATATGTCATAAAATACTAATACCAACACTTTAAACAAATATGTCATAAAATACTCATACCAACACTTTAAACATACCATTGGACTCTTTGTTCCAAAAAAATTGCATGCAAAACCTTTACCCTAAGCATGCAACCCTTCTAATAAAACTAATTAAAAAAAATAAAGAAAAAAATTATTAAAAACAACATCTAATTGAAAATAAAGTGTTCTACTTTCAATCAAGATTTTTAATGTGGACTCAAATTTATAAAAAGATAAACAACTATTTTAAAACATATAGAAAGAAAATAGAAGAAAAATGTTTTAAAAATAATGATTTTGAAAGATGAAATTTACATAGTTAACTTTTTTTTTAATTTATAAAATTTTAAAGTTAAATAATAAATTATTCATATTTCATCTCTTTTGTTTGAATCATTTCTAATAAGATAAGTTAGTTCAGTCCTTAATTTTAAAATTAAATATATTATCATATTAATTTAATAGTATTTTTTTAAAAAATAAAGAAAAGATTTAAGACAATCAATTTTCAAATAAAATTTTTAAAATTAGAACAAAGTCATATTTCAATACTTCTTTCTCTATCAAATTTTTATTTTATCAATATTTACAAAAAAGTTATAAAACCTATTTTAATATATATGGTAAATATTAATTAAGTCTGCCTTTTAATTTTAAGAGTTTGATTTAATCTTAATTGATACGTAATCTTATGAAATTTTAAGAATTTTATTATAATTTTTAATCAAGTCTTTATTTGTTTATAGTTGTTTACTGTAAACAAAAGCAAACGTCATTTATATTTGTTTCCATTAATTTGAAGTGATTTGCAAATTTGAGAAAACGGGAGAGGGTAGATTTAGACTCGTGGAATATATGAAGATAGACAGGGAGAAAGACAAACCATATATGAAATTACTATCCTACCCTTGTTTTTAATTATATAGCATGCAGCATGTCGGTGACTTTGAGAAAGAAGGAGCCTAATAATATTATAATATATAATAATATACAAATAGATACTCAATTTCTATGTTCTTATTGTTTTTTTAATTTTATCTTTAATTAATTTTAAATATCGATTATTTTATAAATAATTTATCTGTTATATTAACTTTTTTTATGTTTATTAATTATTTAAAAAACTTTTTTATATATTATATTTTTTTAATTTTATATTTAACAACTCTTTTAAAAATTAATTATATAATCTTTTATTAATTCTAACTCAAACTTTTATAAAAATTAAAATATATAAATATAAAATCGCGAACTCAGTTGTGTTTTTGCTAGTATTGATAATATTAATACTAATAACTATCTACAATTTCTACCAATTTCATTTTACTTATAACTAATCATCCACAATTTATTCAACTTATTCTCTATCGATATATTTTATTTAAACTAATTTATCTACTTTTTTATTTAAAATGATAACTCTCATTAAGATTTAACATACTTTATATTATTTATATTTTATTTTAAATTACTTTTATGATTAATAATAAAATAATAATCATCCAATTTTATCAATTAAAACATTTTTTATTTATCAAATTCATCACATCATTTATTTATTTTCATAAACTTTCATCTCATTTTCCTTTATTTCTCGTAATTTTTTTCTTAATCTAAATAACTTCATTTCACTTTTTATTTTTCCTCTCAACTACATTTTCAAAGCCTAATTGTTAGATTAGGTTTAGTTGCCCATTTAAAGTATAAAGATGCAAATCATGTGTTTATCAAGTTTCTTTACAGGAAATTTGAAATAGTGGTGGAATAAATAACAATAATATACTTAAGTAAAAAAGTAATATTTAATTATTAAGTAGTTTTAAAGTTAATGAATACTAACAAAATTCTTTTAATAGAGAAAGATTAATTAAATTTAACTTCCGTTAACTTTTAGATCTAAAAATGGAAGTTGTAACAACTTTAATATTTTAAATATTTTCCATGGACTCAATAAAATTTTTATACTAATACTAAAAATACTCTTTTATAAAAAATAATTACTAAATCAATTTTCATCTGGTATTCTAGTATTAAATAAAATATATTTTTAAATGGATTCACTGCGAACAAAAGAAAATGTAACTCTTTCCTTTAGAAAAAATGGCATGTTGGAAGAGGCGTAGTTTCTGACTGAAAATTACTCAGTACTTTCATGGCAGTGATAGATAATGACATTGCTTTTTACTTACTTCATTTTCTCATCTAAATTTCACAAAGCAAATGTCCTTATTGCCCCACACTTTAGGAACATGCAGAATCTTAACTACGACTCTGGGCCTTTGAATCAAATTCAGTGTCCCCTCCCCCAAGTGACCTCATCCTCTACTAGTTATTTTGATATATGTATTAATTTTTTTTAATATATATTTAAAATTATTGAAAAATTTAGATTGTAAAAAAAAATGTATCTTTTTAAATAAAAAATTAAAATTTAATTAATAATTTTGTCTTTATATTTAATATTCTCGTTCAATTGTTTTTTAAAATTTATTTTCATTCAACGGAAAGACTAAAGTGACATTTTCTTATGGTTTTTTCTTTTATTTTCCTACCTCTACATCCGCCATCAATTTTTCCTCTTTTTTTTTATCTATATCAAGCACCATTTTTTCCTTTTTCTCTTTCTCCCTCTCATAGGATTTCTATGATTCATGGGTTGTTTAAACTTGGGTTGAAGTTGATATGTTTCTTGACTGGTTGGTTATTAACTACTTAAAATTTGAGTTTATGGGAGATGCGCATAAGGTGTTCAAGGAGATTTTTGGTAGTACAAAGAAGGATAAAGCGAGATGGAATGTGGTGGTGGACGCGGGGAGAAAGGTAAAGGAAAAAAAGCAAAAAAAAATGGAGGACTTGAGAGATAAAAGTTAATCGAGATTCTAACTTGTTATACATTTAATGGCGTTAATGTTTTTTTGACGAAAAAGTTGTATTTTTTAAAAATAGAAACTTAGAATTGTAAAACCCATTGCTTGTTTTAGTTCTAAATCGAGTTTTAAAATGCTAGATTGGTGTTTGTGTTGTATGGTAATGAACTCTGTGTTATTTGGTTTGGATTTTTTGCTTTTCATGCGTGAGTAGGTGGGGATCTGATGTTCTCGTCAAGGCAAAAAACTTATAGCTTAAGCGATAATAGCAGAAAACTCAATTTTGTTTTTGCTCAAGTTGTCACTTAAGTGAACAATCTTGCCTAAGCGAGAAAGTATAACTTAAGCAAGGACTCGCAAATGTTCACTATGCCTTCTATTTGAGTTCTCACTCAGGAAAAAAGATTCTAGCTTGAAAAAGAGAACCCTATCATTTGAGCGAGACTTTCTAGCCTAAGCGAGAATGTGACAAATTTGTTTTCATCCTCTAATTGAATTTGTGGTTGGTTGAATTACTTTTAAAAGCATGAAGTATGTTACTATGCATGTATTATGGGATATTTTGAATTGTATTTGATGTGTATAGCCTAGGATGATAATTATTTTGAGGTAACATGTGGAGTATGTGAGGATTTCATAGAGAAATTCCTTTGGTGATGTAAGTTGTGTATATAATGTCTTATGGATTCAAGTAAGGTTATATCCTAACACTCTAATGGACCAGTCAGACTCACATAGAGTATACTGGTTCAAGTGATAAGAGTAGTAGAAGGTGTTGGTCTCTAGTAGGATAATGACCTTAGATGATCATAGACTAACCTTGTCTGTGATAGGGTGAAACCCATTGGCAATAACTCTACAGAGTAGTAGAGGTCACCACAAGTGCAAGTTTTCAGTGAATCTGATTTCATTACATTTATCCGGATAATCGAGTTATGTTTATGGTGTTGTTCTGCGCCCATTATCCTTATGATTATCTAGTATATTTTGGATTATTGTAATGGTTGATTCTAATATACTTCCCATCTTTTGCTCTATTATAACATATCATGTGATGTTTTATTTATTAGAAATTGTCTATTAAATGAGATGTCACAGAAATAAACATGAAAAAAAAAATAGATATAAAAAATAAATATGGGAACTAAATTATTAATTAAGTCAAAATATATTTTTAATTTTTAAATTTGACGTGAAATTAAAATTTGATCTTGTCCCAAACTTTGATACAATATATTTTTCAAATTTTAAAAATAAATAAATATAGTTCTTATAATCCAAATGAGTTAAATTTTGTTTACGTGTCAAACATCATTTCAAATTTTTATTTAAGTTGTTTACTCGTTTAACATATTTCAACCCAAATATCGATTTAGAAAATCATTTAACATGTAAAAAAATTAACATTATTAAATTAAAAAAACTATATTCATTTATTTCCAAAATTTTGATACTTAAAATATCTTAGAGTTTGAAAAAATAACAAATTTTAAATTTACATCAAATTTAAGTAATTCAAACATATTCAACTCACCAAAAATTAATCCTAACCAACGAAACATTAAAATAGATTAAAGGAACTGTGGCCACTCTCACGAGTGGCATTTCAAATACGCCATTTCACATAATAAAAAACCCCAATTATATAAGGAACTGTGGGTCACACTGACCTTCACATGTCCTTCACATGTCCATGATAACAAGAAAGTTACAAATGGTCTCATTTAATACCCAAAGATTGATGTCTGCCCTTGTTTGTTTATACGAACATATATCAAGAAAATCACATTGTCAATTAAAAAAACTTAAATTTATCGATTTTTTTTTCTTTGAACTTGTGAGTAAGACAATTCTGTTTTGGGAGATCAATCATTGGCGGAAGAGGGGGGTAAGAAACAATTGCCATGTAAGTATTCAATATTGGTGGGTTGGTTTATTTTAGTTGAACCACTCATAAAAGCAAAAGAACTATCCAGATGACTATAACCTTTTGGGGTGTTTGGACCATGAATTTGAACATGGTAAAGCAGCGGAATTTAGGTTTCTTTGTCTTTAGAATGATCAACAAAATCTTTAAAAAGTTTGGTGGTAAGTATTTTTTGTGGGTCCTAGAGAGCCTCTTGAGCACACTTTCAAATTTGTTTATGGCACTTCTTTACGAAAATTGAATCAGGGCTAATTCAGTCTCACGCCACCAAGATGCAAAATCCAAAAAGTGAATTTGATTAGAAGAGTAGGGGACAATCATGCTCTTATCATAAACCTTCTTTGCCAAAAATATTGTCATTATTACCATACAGTGGAATGGTAGCCCCAAAGTTTCAAAATGCCAACTTTCTTTGCTCCTTCACCTTTCATTTATGATATATTTTAGATTATTAATGGTACTGTTTTTATCGTTTTTTCGATATGATTTTGTCTTTTAAAAGATGTTTCAATGAATTGAAAAAAAAAATATTTAAACTGTTTTTGACATCGATTCTTAAACATGTTTTTATTGTATTTTTCATTTTGATTTTGTCTTTAAAAGGTGTTTTAATAAATTGGAAAAAGAATAAATATTTAAATTGTCTTTGACATCGATTTTTAAACAGGGTGAGACCGTTGGATATAGTGTTTTTATCAGATTTTCCGTCACAATTTTATCTTTAAAAAATATTTGAAAGAATTGAAAAAAATAAAGAAGTATTTAAACCGATTTTGACATTGACTTTTAAGTAAAATGAGATTGTTGGACATGATGTTTTTTATCGTGTCCTCCATCAAGGTATTTTGAAAAATTGGAGAAAGAAAAAAATATTTAAACCATCTTTTAATATCTACTCTTAAACCATTGTGAGACCGTTGAACAGGGTAAAAACAACAATCATATATTTTCATATTAGTTTATAAACTATTTGAAAATAAAAGGAATCATTTTTTATATTAATTAGAAAGAGTAAAAAAAAAAATCATGTGTGAGAAAGCATGTAGTGCAAGTCACCAAAGTATAGTTGTTCTAAGAGTCTGTTGCAATGGCAGCTTTGTGTTGCTTGAAGAAAGAACGAAAAAGGAGTACCAACAGTGGTCTAAAAGTGACACTAGAATCCTATTACAAGCAACTATTGTTTACCATTTCCACAATACATGGCTACCTTTGATTTCATCTTTTTTTAGTCTTCAACCTCACTGCTTCATTTAATAACACTTTTTTTATATGAAAATAATTTAAATATAAAATTATGAGATTAAATAAGTAAATAAATAATATATAAAAGAAATTACAAACTCGTTACATTAAAGTTTGGATTGAAATTGACTTCAAATATTTTATATCGGATCTCTTTTATATGTCTACATACTAGAAAAATTCAACCCTATATCTATTTAAATCTTCATGTTCACACATTCGTTCACTAACCTTAAGTACATAAATTAAAAAAAAAAAAAGTTTGATACAAACAAATTATATAAAATTTTTAAGAAAGTATCTATATTACGTAAAAATATAAAAATTTACATGTTACGTTGATTACAAGAATAATCATATGTCAAGTAATTCATCGTCTGCAAAAAGAAATTCTTTAATTTAAATTATGCAAAGTTTATTATTTAATTTTTTATATTAATTAAGTTAGTTATTTAAAAATTTTAAGAAATAATCATGTTATTTTTATTTTGAACGTTTCAATTATAGTTTTGATTGAAATATTTAGAAGTTTGTAATGATCTTGAATATGAATATGATATGGTCTCTTTAGACAAGGCAATTTAAGAGGGTGGTAATTCATTTATTTGGAAAATTTTCATATGGATTGGACGGGCCCGACGACCTAGACGGATCTGACCGACCTGACAACCCGATCGGTCCAATGAACCAGACGAGCCCAACCGGCCCGACAACCTAGACGGGTCCAATTGGCCCGACGACCTAGATGTGCCCGATCGACCCAACGATCTAGCTGATTTGGATCAATCGAACAACACAAACTGGTCGAACAGATCAATGATACAAATGGCCCAAGGACCCAGATGGGTCAAGTGGGCTTAATGACCTAGTGGGGCTTTTTTTTTTTTTTTTAAAAGATTTAAATACATTTTTCATCCTCATTTTGGTAGTGTTTGTTGCGAATAGTCATCATTTTGACAGAATGTTTAAAATGATCATCATTTTTACCGAATGTTTAAAATGATCCTCATTTTCGCAATTTGTGTTTTATTTAGTCATTTTTTGTGACGCCTTTTAAATCAGTAACAAAGCACTGTACAAGTGACATTGTTTGTATTACGTTGCATTGGAGTGTTTAGAAACTATGCAAAATATCACAACAATTCAAGCACAAACAAACCCCAAAATAGAATTACGAAAACCCTAACCCACGAGCAAACACAACCTAGAAGCCTGTACAGTACACGTAACATACCAGTGCCACTTGTACAGTGCTCAATTATTGATTTAAACGACATCACATAAAAGAACCAAATAAAACACGAATTGCAAAAATGAGGATCATTTTAAACATTTGGTAAAAATGAGAACTATTTAAACATTCGATCCAAATGAGGACCATCCACAACAAACACTACGAAAATAAGGACGAAAAAGGCATTTAAGCCTTTTTTAAACGACTTCTGCAATTTCACATGTGACCTTTTAAAAGTAAATTTTAAAGAAAATATGGTTTTGTAACATTTATTATTCTATTTAATGAAAAGAATAACAAAGGGGATACCATAAGTTCGGAAGTTTCTTTTTTCTTTTGTAATATGCATATATATATATGAAGGTGAAGAATGAAAATATAAATTAATTACAATTTTTAATATACATATTTTTTGTTTGTCTGTGTACTTGAACATGAATTTTAATATATATTTTTATTTATAATTTTTTCATTTGAATTCTAAGACTCTTGATATTTTTTGATCTTAGTACACCATTGATAGACACATAACATGTGAAAGTAGAAGAAAACCTAGCTGGAATGCGTGAACACACGTGCCTGTAAGTGCTGTCATGTTTCATACCATTTCATAATTTTCGTGTGTCGGTGTACTTAACACTAGGATTAACAAAACTGTACAGTATCTTGATGAGAAAAAAAATATTGTAATGGTGAAAAAATAATGTAAATATAATTAGAAAATTTTTTCTTAAATATAATTGTAATTTACTGATTAAAATATAAATGCAAAAATAAATTATTTAAAACGACTTCTAACATAATGCAGTTATTTAACTTATTTTTGTAATTAAATTTTTTGAAATATATATATATTTTCTCGTGGACTGGTTGAAGGATGGATACGGTTATATAATCATTTTAATCCGGACCACAAAATATGAATCTAATACTATTCTTTTTATAGATGAAACACAGGGTTATTTTATCGTAAAATTAAAGGAATACATTTTCCAAACTTGGGAACAGTCTTATTTTAATTTCGTTGACCATTGATATTTTGACACGTGTAACCATTCCTCAGAAACAATACTACATGGAAAGAATATATGAGCCAAGCAATGCACTGTGGCCTAATATAGTCATTGCCCTACCCCCCAACTTTTTCTATTATTTTCTAATTAGGAAAAATCAATACACTGTAGTGTAAATAATGAGTTTAATAATGACTAAATTTTTAAATAATTAGAAAATTATTTAAAATTCAAGAAAGTGATTGTATATAACTATTTGTAATGGATAATTTTATATAATAAATTTTATATGGTAACTATATTCTTTTCTACAAAATAGAAAGTATTTTTTATTCAACAATATTACTAATTCTACCATTAGACATATAATAACTAAATGAGTTAAATTATATACATTATAATGACCTTAATATTTTTACTTTAGAACATAAACAAGCATTTATATAACTACACATGTATTTAATATTTACATACTTAAACAATCATAATTACTCATATATATATATATATATATATATATATATATATATATATATATAATTTCACAATTGAATTATCCCACAATTTCAATTTCAATTTCAGCTAATAAATTACACATCATAATATAATTCTTTATATATTCACCTAGTTCTTGGTGAATCATCACCACACAATTAAATATAGATTTTCGCTCCTTTTTTTAGTCTGGATCTTTTATTGGGTTCTTTTTTACTAATTTTTTCTGAACATTAAAAATATATATTGTGTTAATATTTTTTTAATATATTTTAAAACGTTTTTAACTGTAATCGATGTATTATAGAGATATGATAAAAAAGTAACATTAAAAAATTCAGCAGACAATAAACTTTTTTTTGACATTATGTATACAAACAAAGATATCACTTCTTTCAATGTTAAAGATAAAACACCACATTATTAAAAGAAGAATATATTTGATCATCAAATATTATATTTTATTTTACTCTAAAAAATTAAATGCATTTCACTAGAAGAAAAATATATTAATTAAAAGTAAGAGGAGAGTGTCATAAATATATAATGTTATCTTTTCTATATTCTTGCATAAGATTGTGATGTAATAACTTAGTAGGTTCTCCTTACTCCTTTGTAAATTTTTTATTAGCTAATTAAACTTTGGTGAAGTAATATTTTGGATTGAAAATTCAAAACTGCTATAGTAAAAGTATAAATAAAAAAGAGGAAATTGTAAATTTATAGCTATCTAAAAGGAACCTTTCTAACTGTGTCACTGTCCATCTTTTCTTCTTTGTTCTTTATTCTTTGAGCACATCGCAAAGAAGCTTTGTACCTAAAATTCTCAAAACAACATTATTGAATATATCATTGTCAAGGATAATAAAGCCGATTTATGCTATTTACCCAAAAAGAAAAAAACAAACAAAATAAAAAGAACAACAAACTTTTAAGTTGTTTGTTTGATTGTGTGAAAATTCACCATCGTTGGTTTCTACGTCAACGTTACATGTGAAACGTAATTTAACATTTTTCAAATTGAATTTTTATATATATTTTTTTAAATAACACAGCACTAGTATAAATAGTTAATTAATTAACTATATGCGGATGCAGGAAAATCTTTAGAGCATACGATATGATTCTCTATCATAGAGATAAGATTATGAAAATTATTTTAAATATTTGAAAATTTTATGACTTCTTTTTTCCTTTCTTTTTTAAGTTGATGTACTAACAGATGTTTTAATGAAATTCTCACTTGACAATAAAAAAATAATAATTACAAAAAACTTCTATTCAAACTATCCACTAAAATAAGTACCTTAAAGGTTAATTAATTTTAAGAAATTGTTTGATAACCATATTTTTTGGAATATAAAACATATTATGCTATGATGGTAGCAGCTCCATTACCAATTACGGTTTTCGATAGGGTTTTTGTTGATTAATTACATTGTGAAGTTAAATAATTTCTTTTTAAACTAAGGGGATAATATATTTAAAAAAAAATGAAGAGAGTGAAATTTAAACCATATTTAATTTTACAAAATTAATTTAATAAATGAGATCTACATCACTTATCATCACGTTTGGTGTTAAATAATTTAAACATGAGATTAAGAGAACTCAATATATAAATTTGATTAAGATAAATCAAATAAACTACACCAAATAACTTAGTTAAAATATATTTTGAATTATTATAATATCTAAATAAATTCATATTAGGCATCACTATCAATTCTGATATTTCAACTAGGTTAACACCTTAAAATACATTAATCATTTATCATCACATAAAAAATTATTAAAAAAAAGAAATAAAAGAATACAAAGCATTGGGAACCATATCAAACCCATGATAAAAATTACACCTCATAAAACATAATGAAATATAGACAAATTATACCTATTATGAAAAAAATATAAATAAATACATGATGGTAAAACATTAAACCACTTATACTATTCTCTATAAATCAAAGCTAAATTAGCTAACTAATCGACACAGTGATTTTCTTCACAAAAAACATGAGAAACTTTAAATTAAATATATGTTTACAAAAATGCAAGTATTGACGTCATCTCCTTTGACTCAAAGATATCACTTGCTGATCGAAAAAACCATGATAGATTAAGAAGAATCATCCTCCAACCAAAGCCTATGAAAACTCAAGTCTCATTAAGCATGCTTCAAAGTATAAATGGTCGATAAACTTAACATAAATAGAAGTCTAGACCCCTAAAAAAAATTATAAAACTACTCACATATTCACCCTAACTTCGTCTAAAAATATCAGCATATGAAGCTAAACCATAACAACTCTTAACTGCACCATTAGTATTCACCTTGAGTTAATTAACAAATAAAAAAGAAAATCATATTACATGTATAAATGAAACAACTCCACTCTTTGAATATCGAAGAGTTTCACCACAAAAAAATCATATGCATATTATTGTAATATAATTTTAAGAAAGTTAAATCTAAATTTAATTCAATATTATAAATTAACTTAATAAAATAAAATTTACACCCACTTAAATAATATAGTTTAACGATATTTTTAATTATCGTGAAATTTATATAAGAAATCGATGAAATTACAAATTATATTTAGAAACCTTAATATAAGAGACATTTTGTTTTAAGGTAAAGCAATGAAATTATTGAAGCTGAAGGTAAGGTACGCAAAAGCTAACAAAACTACCGATTAGTCAACAATAAAATATCCGTCTTTATATATAAATATAGAGTTATCAAATTGGATAAAACATATATATACCTACAATGTTATATTACATGTATTCTTTTGTGTTATTATACAATCATAGTTTTACTTTTAAAATGTGTAACGTATTTAATAAGATGTAAATGATCAAAAGTAAAATTCTAAATTTGATCGAAAATAAACACCAACAATACTTACAACAGTATATAAATTTGTCTCGATCAAAACGATGTCGTGTTACTAACGATCCTAACATGTGTCAATCAAGGTAAAAAATTGTAAATAAGAAAAAAAAAATTCACTTATGCATGTGCAATTTAGGCCATAAATCTTATATTTTAGTAATTTAACCTATTTGTAATTAATTAAGTTAATGTATCGGGTGAATCAATGCACTTATGCATGTTATTTTACTTTACGGATAACTTCATCTTCTTGTATTTAAGTTTCAAGAAGTTATCTCATGCATGGATTATGTCGTTGTTTAGTGCTAGATTAAGTGTTTCAACAACAACAGCATCAAAGATTCTAAATTTGATTAATGGTATAATACAGAAACCAATATTAATCTTGAAAAAGCATGACGATGTCAAGCACCATATTAGGATTAGAAAAATTACATAATGATCCAAATGCATAATTTGATAAATGTTCTCGTTGAAAGTTTTACATCAACTAAAAATAAAACTAATTCATAATATATAAGTAAGGTGTAAACCTCACATCACAATTCGGTTTTGTGAGGTTGAGTTAGACTTAAAGTCTACTTCTAACATGGTATCAGAATCAAATTAAAGTTTATCCTAACGAACTTTCTTAAATATTCTGTTTCACCCGATATGGGACCGCTAATGAACCACACAAACAAATAATAAGTTACTCCAGTTAAATATTTAGATAGCTAAAAGGAATGTTTTAGGGTTGAAATAGAAAAGGGAATCGAAGAGAAAGAGTGGATGGTGTTTGGAGTTGTTTATTTATTACTTGTGGCACTAGTTTGCACATGTTACACAGTGGAGAATGGTTGGTTTGGTTGAGAAGGTGTGGTTAGAAAATGTGTGTGGAGAAAGAGAGGGACATTAATGTGATGACAAGAACATGTAATGTTACTAGAGAGTTTCCATTAAAGAGATGAAGGGTAGGAGAAGGATAGTTTGGGTATTATGGTAAATGTAAAACTGGTCGGTTAGGAAGTCCCTTCACCACCCTTCAACGTCCCTTACCACACCTCAAAGACACACAGAAAAGAAATCACACCAAAACCAACCTCAACACCTTCACACATACCAAAAAGCAAAACCAACAACACACAAATCACAACCTCAAAAACACACACACCATCTCTCTGTTCTTCTCCTCTGTTCTTCTGTCTGTTCTGATTTTATCCATCTTTCTCTTTCTCTCTCTTTCCGACCCTCTTGTATTTTTCTTCTTCAGAAGGGTCACTTCACTTTCAGAAACCCAGTTTTTCATCTGGGTTTTTGCCTGTTGAAGTGCCAAGTTTGAAAAGAACATAAAAATTATGACTTGGAAGAGTAGAGGAGAATTGCCTTCTAGAAGCGTTATTTCGCAGAGATGGGCACTGTTTTTGTGCTTGGGGAGCTTCTGTGCTGGAATGCTCTTTACTACCAGGTTCTCCAGTTTTTTTTTTTTTTTTTTTTCCATTTCCCTTTTTTTTTTTTTTTAATTCATAAATGATGATTTCTTCTCGGTTTTTAAGTTGTGGTTCGTTCTGTTTTTTAATCGAGTTCGTGTATTGAGTTGTTTGTTTAGTCTTGTAATCAGTGTTCTCAGATCTTTGTGTGTTTGTGTGATTAATTATTGGTTTTCTTTTTGTTTAATTCGTTGACTTGCTTGTGTGTTACTTTTCTCGTGTATCTTGAGTTCATTGAAGCTCGTGGAAGAATGGATTTAGATCTGGATTCGATTGCCATGAATGATTCTAATCATGGTCACCTTCGGTTTAAGATTTCATCTTTACACTGTATGATTGATTGGCTCTTATTGCTAAGTCAACTATGGTGTCTGGTCTCAGTTCCTTGTTCAGTTGTCATTGCTTATGTTTTATGAATCTATCTGAAAATTAAACCGCTATCTTTAGCGTAGAAAGGGATTGAGTCTAGCAAAAGGGACCAGTCTCGTATAATCGAATCAAAATCCGAATCTCCATTGAGAGAAGCGTCTATAGTTAATGTCCAGTTGCATTTCATTCAAGATTGTCTTCAAGAGGATACTAAAAAAAGGAAAAAAGTATAAAAAGGAAAAGAAAATACTGTGTACGTTACTTGGCACTCTTGTATTTTTTTTTTCCAATGGTAGTTGTGTAATAAGTATACCTGCTAACTTTGAACCTGAAAAGAGGTTTGGTTAATTTTTGGATCTGGGTTGTTAATATTTCAGACAACTTATTTGTCGGTGCGTTAGATTTTAATAAATGCAGCTTCATTGCATAAGGGTATTGCCTTGGCAACCGGTAAAGTGGTTATTACATTATGGTACTTTTTTCTGATGTGAAATGTTGATGTTCATAACAGGATATGGACTATTCCTGAAAACAACAAAGGACTAGCCCGACCAACGGCTGCAGAAACTGATAAATTAAATGTTGTTTCAGAAGGTTGCAATTCCAGAATTGTAAGCACCGACAGTCACGTGGTTGCTGAAAATTTTCTACTTTTGAAATCTGAAATTCATTGTTTTCTTAATTATCTCTCTTGGTGAACCCTTTAGATGCAAGAATTGGAAATGAAGCGCGATAAAGACATCTATGGTGAAGTTTACAAGAGTCATAATTCCATTCAGTAAGTTATATGTAGAGCCATGATGATACTGTTACAAGTGTTAGTATTATTGTGATTTTGCATGTCAAACTTAAGGGAGAGTGTTAATGTAGAACGTTGGACAAGACTATTTCAAACTTAGAGATGGAACTGGCTGCTGCAAGGGCAACTCAGGAGTCTCTACGAAGTGGTGCTCCTGTTTCAGATGATATAAGGATGAGTGAATCATCTGGTAAGAGAAAGTACCTTATGGTCATTGGTATTAATACTGCATTTAGCAGCAGGAAAAGAAGGGACTCGGTTCGCGCCACTTGGATGCCACAAGGTTTATAATTCAACTCCATTTCTTAGTATTTTCAAGTTTTTTGTGCCATTTTAGTTGATTTTCTGGTTAAGTTTGTGATGGTTGGTTCTTTTGTTAACGTGGAAAATAGGTGAGAAAAGAAAGAAGCTAGAGGAGAAGGGTATCATCATCCGCTTTGTAATTGGACACAGGTAGATATGCCATCTCTATTTAAAATGATTTTGTTACATAATTAGCTACATTATCATGCTTTTGTCTCAATCCAAAATCAACATGCTTCATGTATTCAATCTATATTTTAGTGTATCAGATACACATGACATATCCAGCAATTTATCAATCATAAAAAATGACTATATTTGACGAATTATAATTTGATATATTTTTCTTCTTTGTCTAGTGCTACATCAGGGGGTATTCTTGACAGAGCTATTGAAGCTGAGGACAGAAAGCATGGAGATTTCTTGAGGCTGGTAATTTGACACATGTGTTCCTTTTTGCTTCATTGCTACTACCTTCACTTGCATGTTCCTTTCCACTTATTTATACTTTGTTTATGCAGAATCATGTGGAAGGATACCTTGAATTGTCAGCAAAAACAAAAACCTATTTTGCCACTGCTGTGAATTTGTGGGATGCTGATTTCTACGTCAAAGTTGATGATGATGTTCATGTAAATATAGGTATCACTAGTTCAAAAAATCTGAAAATCTCCAACTGTTTGTACAAAATTAGCATGAGGGGTACTTTTTTGTTATTAACCAACATTCTTCTTGGGCGTAGAATGTGTTCACTTATTAACAATGTAATAAAATAACAGTCCCACCAAGTCTTAGCATGAGTTTTATGTTTCCATGATAAGTATTGTTTTAACAAGAACTTTCTATTGAGTCTCTTGTTCTTTCTGCTTCAGCAACACTGGGGGAAACTCTGGTTAGACACCGATCGAAACCACGCATATACATTGGATGCATGAAATCTGGGCCAGTCCTATCTCAAAAGTAAGAACTGCTTGTCCTTTTATCTTTGGTTTTTCATTGAGTTGAATCGTTAAAGCTCTTTGACTTAAGCTTGTTACCTGCTTTCCTTGTTGTACAGAGGAGTAAGATACCATGAACCTGAGTACTGGAAATTTGGAGAGGCCGGAAACAAGTATTTCCGACATGCCACAGGGCAGTTGTATGCCATTTCAAACGATTTGGCTACATACATATCAATTAACCAGTAAGTTCTACTTCATCTCATTTATGAAGGAAAAAAAAGGATTAATTGTAAATTGGCCAAACTACTATTACACCCTTTAATTACACCCAATGTCTTTCTCTTCTATGTCAATACATCAACCTTCTTCAATTTATGAAACATCATAAGAAATCAAGGACTTTTGTATTCATAGATGTTCTATTATTATAGAAAACTGAGGGTGGCCGGTGTAGGGTAAAAGGAAAAAAAATAGGGACATTGGCTGTAATAGCATAAAAATCCTGTAGTATGAGTGTAGTTACATCTATAAATTGAATCAAGTCAATGGTATATGTTTTGTCTCAGGGATGTTCTTCACAAGTATGCCAACGAGGATGTCTCACTAGGATCTTGGTTTATTGGACTTGATGCGGAGCATATAGATGATAGAAGACTTTGCTGTGGCACTCCTCCAGGTGACTATTTTTCCTCACTATATAAATCAAATTATTGTTGGGAATCCTCACTATATAAATCAAATTATTGTTGGGAATGCAAGTGTGAATCTAAGTCACGCGTTGAGTAAAAGTGAGGAAGTTGAGCACCATATAAAGATGAAAATCTATAAACTCATTTTTTTAATGTTTTGGATTGAAGGTAGTATCAATCTCTTATATGTGGATTAAGTTTATGTGTTATTAATGTTGTATCTCTTCAGTAATCCTCTCTTGAAAGACTCATCATTATGATCATCCCATCACCTATTTGGCTTGCTTTCAAAGTATAATAAAAAAGTCAACACTTTCAAACTTTTGAGTTGGTGACTTTGCAGATTGTGAGTGGAAGGCCCAAGCAGGCAACATTTGTGTTGCATCGTTTGATTGGAGCTGCAGTGGAATTTGCAGGTCTGCAGAGAGGATTAAAGAGGTACATAGGAGGTGTGGAGAGGGTGAGAATGCTTTGTGGAGTGCCTCTTTCTAGGAGGTGACACAAGAGTTCTTCCTAACTCAGGAAGATCATATTACTAAGGCAACAAGAATGAAATGAAGCCTGCAACATTTTTTTTTTCTCTCTTTTTCTATAGTTCTGTGCAGTGTAGTGAAATGTCATTTTACACAAGAAAGCAGTTGTGAGAGAGTGTGTGAGAGAAAATATGATGCTTGCCCCCATGGACCTTCTACATTTTAAGAGGAGATTGGCCATGGCAGCACAGCTAGTAAGAAGAGGGTGCACCAGATGCGTAGTCCAACATCATATCCATTCTTTGAAGCTTGAAGGGCCACTCAGTTTGTTCATAGTTCCATGGCTATCAAGCTCCTAATAAATAGAGATATAATATAATCGGTGGCTGTTGCTGCCTTTGCTTTTCTGCCTCATGTTCTCTTTTTCTGTTTTGGTTGAAATGAAATTATTCAAAGATATCTACTTGTTCTGCATCTACATTTGCCACATCCAACAACCAGGGTTGAGCTTCAACCTTCAAATAAAGATGGTGATTGGTAAAAGTTTCTTAAAAGTACCCCTACATCTGTCCCTATAATTGTATTTTCTCTAGATTGTTCTTATTCAAACTTATTCACATGAATAGATGCTTTAATATGCATATCTTTAATGAATTTCTAGATGCAGTACTGTATTTTAGTTGACTTCAGCATGGTAAATCATAAAGTACTTGTTTGACAAGATAGTTGAACATTAATTTTACTAGGTAAAATTATTGATTTGGTCCTCTAATTTTTTGGTTTAGTTTAATTTAGTCTTCATATTTTTTGTTGGTTCAATTTAGTACTTCAATTATTCAAAAGGGTTCAATTTGATCTTTTTCGTTAAGTTGAAATGAAATTAACACTGTGTTTGTACAAGATACATGTCATGTCAAACTGTAGAATTTTTTATTTATTTTATTTATTTTTTATTTTTTTTTCTAAAAATTTATAATCTGTGTCAGGTTACTGTCGTGCCACATAGCAATTTACAGTTATAACATGTGGTAGTGGTAAAACTTGTTTTCAATTTAGTCTTCCATTTTAAATTTTTGGTTTAGTTTAGTATCTTATTCTTTAAAGGTTAAAATACCTTTTTGGTTCCAGTTTTTGTTAAGTTTTTTCAAATAAATTCTAATTTTGGTTTTGTGTTCAAATAAGTCTAAAATTTTCGTCAATTTTGTTCAATTGATTCTTTTTTGCTAACACTGTTTAAATAATTAAAAATCATGAATAATGACTGTCACGTGTCATTTTTTGTTTTTTTGATTTTTTTTTTAATTTTTTTAATTGTTTTTTAATTTTTTGAAATGTACATGTGTCAATCAAGTAGCGTGTCACGTGTCATTTCGTGTTTTTTTAATTTGTTTCTTTTTTAATTTTTTTTAAATGTTCATGTGTCAAAGTCAATGTTCTATATTCAATTTGGTCCCTATATTTGTTATTTTTGTTTAATTTAGTTCAAATTTTTGTTAACATTAATTAATTTGGTCTTTCTCCAAATTGAAACCAAATTTAATTTTTATATTAAAATTCACATTTTTTATTAAATATTTTTATATAATATATTAAAATTCACATTATTATAACTTTAATACAAAAATTAAATTTGATCACATCTTTGATAGGGACCAAATTGGTTAATGTTAACAAAAATTGGGACTAAATTGAACAAAAATAACAAATATAGGGACTAAATTGAATATAGAACATTGACTTTCACACGTGGCATTGGGTTGACACGTGTACATTTAAATGTTTTTAAAAAATAATAAAAAAAAATTCAAAAAAATCACGAAGTGACACGTGACAAGCTACTGGGTTGACACGTGTACATTTAAAAAAAATTAAAAAGATTTTAAAAAATAAAAAGTAAATAAAAAAAATTCAAAAAAACCACAAAGTGACACGTGACAGTTACTGTTCATGGCTGTTAATGATTTAAACGGTGTTAGCTAAAAAGGATCCAATTGAACAAAATTGACGAAAATTAGAACCTATTTGAACACAAAACCAAAATTAGCACTTATTTGAAAAAACTTGAGGAAAATTGGGACAAAAAAAGTATTTTAACCTTTTTTAAAAGATCTAATTTTTTCATTTTCAATTTGAGACAAAATTAGTAAATAAACTTAATTACAACTTATATATACATATTACAATATTTTTTTAATATATACATCAAATCACTTCAACTAACTACAAGTTTTACCACTGTCACGTGTCATGACTGTAAATTGTCACGTGACACGATAATAACATGACACATGATAGATTATAAATTTTAGAAAAAAGATTAAAAATAAAAAAAATAAATTAAAGAAATTAAAAATTAACACGTGTCCTATACGGACAAAGTGTTAACTCCAACTTAACGGAGATGACCAAATTAAACCATTTTAAATACTTGGAATATTAAATTGAACCAACAAAAAAAATATGGAGACCAAATTGAACTAAATCAAAAAATTAAAAAACCAAATCAGTAATTATACCATTTTATTATTATGCTTATTAAGTGTGAAAAGTGAACAAGAGCATTTTCTAATATATATATATATATATATATGTATATATATATATATATATATATAATGATTAAATAACGTTTTAATATATAATATTTAATTTAACAAACATATTTTAAAAATTTTGAACTTTGATGATAAAATATGATAAATATATTATGCAAGTTTGAATAAAGTAAGATACTACTCTATTTATATCATAAATAATTTTTTAACAAGGAGGGCCTGAGGTCCAATAATTAATCATATTTGAATAGACTTTGACGAAAGAGAACTAATTGGATCTTATTTTTATTGAAGAGAAAAAAATGATTTTGTTATTAAAGTATATTAAAATGAGTTAAAGTATTTGGTTATATATTTACTTGTTCAATATAATAACTAAAATATAAAAAAAAAATTATAACCACAAAAATACCTTTGAAAAAAATTGAATATATGGTCTAGTTGGAATGATGTTATTATTTAATGGATAAATTGTGTATGTGCTATTATATATTTTTATAAAATTTACAAATTAAAAATATAATTAGAGGTAGAAATGATATTGTGTATAATGTGTATTGAGTGAAAGTATGATAGTGAAAGAAGTTAACTTTAACAATTTGATTAAATAATCATGCATGAATATGTACCCAAAAAAGATGCAACTAGTCTCTTTAACAATTTATTTGGATAATTCTATGACAATATTTTTAATAGATATTTAAATAAATTTAAGAATCTAAAAAGATAATTATGATTTAATAATTACATCGTAAAAAATGCAGTCTTCGTGAATTTGCCCTCACAAACACGTGATATGGTTATTTATTTTTTTATTACTGTAATTATATGTCACCTTAAATATAAAGTTTAGAAACACCATTACTATAAAAAAGAAAAATATAAGGTTGAAAGGGATGGTAAAAGAAATTATGTGCTCAATTTTTTCGCTACAAGAGGTATAATATTTGAAAAACAAAAACTACAAAATAAAAAGAAATATCTTAAAAAATTATATGAAAGATTTGTAATTTGTTAAAAGAATTGTGTCATAGAATTTACAGTTTTTACTAGCAAAATACATATTAAATAATAATACTTTTATATTAAATAAAAAGAAAGAAAGTAATGATAGAGATTTAAACAAAAATCCTTATTCTATAACTTTTAACCCTAGGACAAAAATATAAGGACGAAGGACATGTAGCTCTCCTAAAAATAAAGTATATCTGAAAATATTTTTTACAATATTCTAACAAACATAAGCATAACTATGTCCACTTTCATTTTTCTTAAAAATGAAAAAAGAAAAAATATCAGTAAAACACATATTAAAAGACAAAATGCCACGTTTCTGAGAGTTGTTTGTTTTATCATACATAGTTTTTTATTGAAAAAGGCAAAGTTACGTTAACTCAAGTCAATTAAATCTGCTCCGTGATTGGATTATATATATATAGTTGAAAATTGCAACTAATTACTGTGGTTCCTTAAATTAAGGAACTTGTTCAGGAATTTAAATTGTATTTGAAAACAAAAAATCTCTATAAGATGAAACTTACATGAAAGATTATGAAACCATTTCCAGCACAAAATTTCAACATATTGTTTATTTTTCTTATATGTTATCTATTTTGTTCCTTTTTATTTAGTACGAGACTAACAACTTATATTTAATTGTACAAAATTATTTTAATCATTTGATACAAAAGTAACGTAATGGGAGAAAATGTTGGAAATTAGTAGTATCATTTTCTAGAAGGCTTAGTGAAGAGTGAAACAGAGAGTAGCAAGAAGTCACAGAAAAGGAAATGGGTAAATTTGTGCTCCATTGATTGTTCTTTGTACAAATTCATTGCAGAAAGGAGCAGAAAACATGTGCAGAGACCAAAATTAAATAAGACAAAATTTCATAGCTGTAATATTCTTTCTTGCTTGTTGCCATTAATATGTAAAGTTTTAACTTTAACTCCATTTTTGTAATTTAGTTCATAAGTTGCACATAGATTATTACTTTTTGTATTAGTCTATGTTATTTATTTTAATTTGTTTTTAAAGGAGAATAATATTTTAACTTATTTTTTTACTCATTTTTAATTTTTTATTCTTATTTTTTTAAAATTATCTACTTTTTATTTTTTAATGATATAATATAATAATATAAAAATGATTAAAATGATAAATTAAAAATAAGACAAAAAGACACTACAAGAAAATGCTTTATTAATAACCAATTTTAGTGACAAAAAATTATTAGTTACTATAATTACTAATCTAGATACAAGTTTACAAATTTAAAAAATCTTTGGTTACTAAAATAGTTACTATTATGAATAAAAAATTACAATTGGTCATTAAATTGATTTTTAAAATTAGTTATCATAGTTTTGGCTACCAAAGAAAACTGGTCACTAAAAATTAGCTACCTAAATTTTTAAAATTAGTGACCAATTATAATTTTTTATTTATATTAATGACTATTTTATTAACCAATAAATTTTAATTTTGTAAATTAATATCTAAATTGGTCACTATAATGACTAACAACTTTTAGTCACTAAAATTGGTTACTAATAAGTCATTTTCTTGTAATGAGAATAAATTAAAATATCTTTATCGTCTTTAAAATGCCATGTATTAAGATTAGTAATATGATATTCATCTCGCATGAATCGATTGATGTGACCTAAATGTGAATTTTTCATTAAAATTCAGTTGGGTAAAAAATTTATCTAAATAAAATACTGCGTCAAATATTTATATTTAGATAGAAAACACATTTTTTTCAAGTTAGAATATCAGTTCTCGAATATTGAATTCTTTTTTGTATTTCTTTTTCAAAAATCTATTTTTTTTATTTAATTAAAAAAATAAAAAAAATCAATTCAAAATTTGAATTTTAACTTATTTTTCAAATAATTTCTTCTCAATTACATTTTAGAATTTAGTTTTCGAGAACTAAATTTTGATCTGAAAAAAATGTACTATCTATGTATATAACAGTGTATTATCTAGATAAATTTTCAATTCTTATATGCTAATTAGATGAAAAATTCTAAAAATTATTCACATCAGAAATTACTTTTGTAGTTTACAGTAAAATCCTGACTTTGAACTAAATCAAAATGATTTCAATCACTCTAGTCTTTTCTTAAATTTTTGTTGCATGTTAATCAATATTACTAAAATAATAACATCACACAACATATTCAAATTTGTAGTATCTATGAAACACTAAACATTTTTTTTATAGTTCTAGTGTGTAAAGAATGTTTTTAACAACGATCACGTGTGTTTTCATTATTATTATAAAGTTCACTTTCTATTTTTAAAGTTTTAAGTTTTGAGCCAAACTTTAGTACAAAGGGACCAAAAGAGCTACTTGTTTCCTTTTATAAAACCCTATTAATTTTTCTCTCTTAACTTTTCACTCATTTTTATGTCATTCATACAAAATAGTTCACTCACTTTAGCTCTCCTTGAAACATAATCTGAGTTAGGGCTTAAATAAGATTTTCCTCCGAGCTAACCGAACGCTCTTCCTTCATGTAAATTGAATTTCAAACTTCCGTTTTTTCTCCTTTTCTAACTCTATTGTGTTTATATTTTTCAGTTTAGTATGTTTTGGAGTTAGTTGCAGTGTTCCTCTCCACCTAGGGCTTACTCCTTATTAAGAGTAGTAGCAGTTTCGAGATAAGGAAAGTTAGAGTTTTAAAGTATTCGAAGTATCTTGCTTGTTTTTGGTTCTGATTCATGTTTGAAATGCTTGTTTGATGTTTGTGGTTGTATGGAAAAAAAAACATGTGGTTTGAGTTGGGATTCTGGTTGTGCAAGCGTGAGCAAGTGAGAAACCTGTTATTCTCGTCCAAGCGAACAACTCTCACCTAAGCTAGTGTAGCAAAAACTCACCTCTACCTCTGCTTGAGTTGTCGCTCAGGCTATGAGCTTTAGTTTGAGCAAAGAGCAATCTTGTTAGCACTTTGTTAGACAACAACTCTATAATCTTGTGAAAAAACTTTATTCACCTCTTGTGTTGTTGTTTTTGTTCTTACAATACATTATATTTATAGACCCACATTTCCTCACCATTGTACTCTTAACGGCTATAAACGGCTAACTCATTAACTACCTAGACTCCAACGGCTAGTGCATTACCCACTCACAACGGCTAGTTTCTTACAACGACTAGTTACCTATAGTGGTTAATACATTTAAGTTTATTAAAAACCCAACAAAAATCTCCCGTAAAGTTAAATGCTTCTTTTATTCTCAATCTCCATTCCTTTATTCTTCATCACGGCTTCCAACGTGCAATAACTCTTCTCACATTGTGCTTGTCCCTTTCATGAATAGTTAAGTTGTTCGCTTTCTTCATGACTTGAGTGCTTGAAAAAAGAGAGCTAAGTGTTTGAGAAAAAAGAGAGTGAGATGGCCAGTCTTACAAACAATATTTCCCTGCCCAAGTTGACAAAGGCTATAAACTATGACAATTGGAGTCTCAAAATGAAGGCCCTTCTTGGATCCCAAGAAAATTGGGAGGTGGTTGAAGATGGTTTCGATGAACCAGCCAACACTACAGGTTGGTCAAATGCCCAGTTGAAAGTGCTGAAAGACACACGTGTGAAGGACAAGGCAGCTTTGTACATCCTATACCAAGTTGTGGACAAGTCTGGCTTTGAGAAGATTTTTGTTTTTGTTCTTACAATATATTATATTTATAGACCCACATTTCCTCACCATTGTACTCTCAACGGCTATAAACGACTAACTCATTAACTACCTAGACTCCAACGGCTAGTGCATTAACCACTCACAACGGCTAGTTTCTTACAACGGCTAGTTACCTATAGTGGTTAATACATTTAAGTTTATTAAAAACCCAACAAAACTCCCCTATAAACTTAAATGCTTCTTTTATTCTCAATCTCCATTCCTTTATTCTTCATCACGGCTTCCAACGTGCAATAACTCTTCTCACATTGTGTTTGTCCCTTTCATGAATAGTTAAGTTCTTCACTTTCTTCATGACTGACTTCCCTTTTACTTTATCTATGGTCGACCTGTACTTCGCTTCTCTTGTGGCTAACTTGTTCTCTGCTCTCTCAGTTTTTGCATTCTTACTAGCAAACTTGCTCTTCTCTTTGACCGACTTGTTACTCATTGGGTTCTTTGTCTTTGTGGCCGATTTGTCGTTAACTGAGTTCTTATCAATAGGCCAACTTCCTTTTGAAAGATTAGACCACATCCACGTATTGTTGTGCTCAATGTACTCAATCTCCTCATCCATTTCAAGTCGCCACTTCTCATCTTGCACTTCCAGTGCAGCTCTCAGATCCTTCTCAACTTGTAACTGTTCTTGCAAACTTGAAACATCTTCTTCAAATTCCAAGTGCCGCTTTTGCAAAGCCTGTTTCCTTCTCTCTATGCTTTCTTGTAGAATTAAATTGTCTCTAACCTCCTTTTCAATACTCTGTTGCAAGTCTCCTTTTGTAATCTCTAACCTTTGGATTATAAGCTTTTCTTCTTCAAATTCTGAGCTATTCAAGCTTTTCACGCGCTCCATCGAGCTATTTGAGTAATCTACGCAACTCCACTGTCTTGTCGAGTTATCAACTATACTCAGTCTTCTTGCTGAATTCTCCATGCTATTCGATTTTCTTGCTGAGTTCTCCACTTGCTTATGCTCGGCCCCTGAGCTACGCACCATCATCAACAATGTCGCTTCTTCTTTTCCTTCTTCTGTGAGGTTAATCGTCTCTTCATTTCTACTTTCAGATCTACAATCTTTGGCAAAATGTCCAGACTTACCACAACTGAAATACTTGCCCGCGTAGCACTCCTTTGCATAGTGACCATACTTGCCACACTTGAAGCACTCAACATTTGAGTTGCTTGATTGACCTCCTCTCCATGGACCTCGTCCTCTTCCGTGCCAATTTTGTTGACCGGATTGTTCTTTCTCTTGTCCTCGGCTTCTACCACCAGGACCACTTCTTATACCTCCTCGATATCGTCCTCTACCTTGAGTGTTCTGAGCTTTCTCATCTTTAATTGACATCTTCGTTTGGAGTAATTGATCAAGTGGCTCCCACTTCTTCTTCTTTCGTTGTTCGTGTGCTTCAAGAGATCCTACAAGCTCTTCAACCGCGAGCTTTGATAGGTCCTTAGACTCCTCAATCGCGCACACCACATTCTCGAAGTCGTTTGTCAATGACCTCGAGATCTTCTCCATAACTCGGCTAGCGGGTAACGTCTCTCCGTTTCTAGTAAGTTAGTTTGCCACGGTTTCAACTCGAGTAATGTACTCGACTACTCCTTCGATCTCTTTCATCCTCATGCTCTCTAACTCGCCCCTGAGTGTTTGAAGTCGTACCTGCTTCACTCGGTCATCTCCCTTATATCCCTTCTCCAAAATATCCCACGCTTCTTTTGAAGATTTGGCACTTGCAATCTTCTCAAAGCCAAACTCGTCCACAGCTTGGTATAGGATGTACAAAGCTGCCTTGTCCTTCACACATGCGTCTTTCAGCACTTTCAACTGGGCATTTGACCAACCTCTAGTGTTGGCTGGTTCATCGAAACCATCTTCAACCACCTCCCAATTTTCTTGGGATCCAAGAAGGGCCTTCACTTTGAGACTCCAATTGTCATATTTGACAGCCTTTGTCAACTTGGACAGGGAAACATTGTTTGTAAGACTGGCCATCTCACTCTCTTTTTTCTCAAACACTGAGCTCTCTTTTTTCAAGCACTCAAGCTCTCTCTCTTTTCCACTCAGACACTCAAGCTAACTAGCTCTTGATACTGCTTTGTTAGCACTTTGTTAGACAACAACTCTATAATCTTGTGAAAAAACTTTATTCACCTCTTGTGTTGTGGTTTTTGTTCTTACAATACATTATACTTATAGACCCACATTTCCTCACCATTGTACTCTCAACGGCTATAAACGGCTATAAACGGCTATAAACGGTTAACTCATTAACTACCTAGACTCCAATGGCTAGTGCATTAACCACTCACAACGGCTAGTTTCTTACAACGACTAGTTACCTATAGTGGTTAATACATTTAAGTTTATTAAAAACCCAACAAATCTCGCTTAAGCGAGAACTCGCAGAAACATCGTGATCCCACTATTTGAACCCTCGCCCAGGCGAGATGGGTTCGCTTGACCGAAAGAATTGAGCGAGGAATTCTAACTTGAGTGGAATTCGTGTAGGAAAAAGTGTAATTGCTTGGTTTGCACTATGATTTATTGATTTACTCCTTAAAGCATAAAGTATGATGCCATGCATATTTTATGTGATTGTAATGAGACTGAAATTGTTGTGCTTGGTATGAAATGATAATGGATGCATGAGAATATATATATATATATATATATATATATATATATATATATATATATATATATATATATACATGGACTAACCTTGTATGTGGTAGGGTGAAATCCAATGATAATGGCTCTGCAGAGTAATAGAGGTCACCACCAATGTTGTCAAGATCGCGATCTAGATCGCAAACTCGTACGATCTTGCGAGTTTTTGTCCTCTAAACGAGCTGACGCGGTCCTAGATCGGAGCGATCTTCCGAGTTTGGTCGTCGGATCGGAGGACCGGAGGCGCGTCGATCTTGGATCGATCTTCCATGGACGACATTTTAGTGTTCTGTTGTTGTGAGAGTTGTAAATTGGGGCAACTAGGTTAAGTTTGATGGTTTTCCCTAACATTAAAAGGGCTGCTCCATGACTTATTAAAATGACCCGGCCCAATTTAAAACCCAACAACACTTTTCCCCCTTTTAGATAGGTTACTTTTACACCTCGTGAGAAGACTTACGAAGACCCAACAATTGACCAACGAACCTCACTCACATTCGCACCTACTGCCTCACTCACGTTCGTGCACCTACTGCACTGTCTCGTCACTGATGCCGTCGTCGCCCTTCCCCGACGTTGTCGCCGCCCTTCCCCGACGTTGTCGTCGCCCTTCCTGACGTTGTCTGTCTTCTCCACTCACGTCACTATTTTTTCTCCCTCTCGCACATCACTAGTTTTTCTCCCTCTTGCACGTCACTGGTTTTTCTCCCTCACGCAGGCTCTATTTTTTCTCCCTCACGCAGGTTCTGTTTTTTCTCCCTCACGCAGCCTCTGTTTTTTCTCCCTCACGCAAGCTCTGTTTTTTCTCCCTGTTTTATCTTTCCTTCATTATTCTACGTAGACTCTACACGGCACCTGTTTTTATTTTCTGTTTGAAGAAAAAAAATGGCATCAAGTGGAAGAAGGAGTGGAGTTGGGCTGAAGACAGATCCTGCATGGAGTCACTACATTTCTATTGATGGGAAAACAAGAAATCTAAAATGTAAATATTGTGAAAAGGTATTGACGGGTGGAATTTATCGACTCAAACATCATTTAGCAGAAACTTCAAAGGATGTTGGAGCATGTATTGCAGTTCCAGAAGATGTTAAAAAATCAATGTTGGTTGTGGTTTCTTTGTTGCAGCAAAATTTGGTTAAAAATCAATATTCAGAGAATTTGAAGGGGGTGGTGGGATGGCTGAATCAGAATCTGCTACAAAAAGACCAAGTGAAGAACATACTGATGAGTCATCAAATATTTTTAAGAGAAGGAATACTCATACTACTATCAATTCAATCCTTAAGAAAACTGAGAGGGAGGATGCTTGTCAAGAAATTGCTTTATTTTTCTACAACAATGCAATTTCATTTAATGTGGCAAACAATGATGAATTTAGGAGGATGCTTGAGTTGGTTGCAAAACATGGGGTTGGATTTAAGCCACCATCCTACCATGAGATTAGGGTGAAATATTTAAAGCAACAGGTTGAAAAGACCAATATGATTTTGGAGGAGCATAAACTATTTTGGAAGAAAAATGGATGCACAATAATGACAGATGGATGGACTGATAGGAGGAGAAGGACGATACTTAACTTTTTGGTTAATAGCCCAAGGGGGACTGTCTTTTTGAAGTCTATTGATGCATCTGACATTTGCAAGACAGCTGACAAAATTTATAAGATTATGGATGATGTTGTTGAGGAGATTGGGGAAGATAATGTGATCCAAATTGTCATTTATATTTTTTTAAATGATGCACCTATTATGAATTATATTTTTTTATCTACTTGTAACTCTTACGAGTCGAGTTACGATCCTCAAGTTATGAGTTTTCATTCTCCTTCCCGGTCCTTTTACAATGTTCGAGTTTAACAACATTGGTCACCACAAGTGCAACCAACCAGTGAATCCAATCTCATTACATGTATCTGGATAATTGAGTTAGAGGGTCTTTGAATTGTTTGCTATCACATGTTGCTCGTGTGTAAAATCTGTTTATTTATATGTTAAAATTATTATTTTTCTCTAAATTACCCTTTTTTTGTTTGTATTATGTTCTCTTGTGATGTTTTCCTTTTTGCAATGATCACTAATGTTGGTGTGAGCAGATGGGAAGACTCCTGGTGATCGTGCAGTTGGTGGAAATGCAGCTGTTTAGACTAGACTTATTATTTATGGTTCTTTTAAGCACCTTTTGAAACTGTTTTTTTTTTAATTTCTTGCTCTGTGAGAAATCCTTGACTAAATTATTTTACATTATTAAACACGTTTGTGGCATTGTTCTGTGCCATTGATCTCTCATTCTAGTTTAGTATATTTTGGATAACTATAATGGTTGATCCTTATAATACTTTATTATATTATATTATGTGATGTTTTGTTTATCGGAATTTATCTATTAAATAGTACGTCACAATTATAAAATATTTATTTTTTATTTACATAATTTTACCATTTTCCACTTAGCTTTTAGCGTGGATTAATTCGTTATAAAGGTAAAATAAATTTGATCACAACACAATCGGTGCAGCCACAACATAATCAGTGCAGCCGTTGACAAGGAATCAAGTCTTTGAGTTTTCAAGATGATTTCTTTTTTATTTTTAATGTAAGATTGTTATTTATATGAAAAACTAGTTTTCAATTAACATTAAAATATAGTAAAGTTAAAACAAATATAGTTTCTTTTATATAATTATTAGCCACTAACAATTTATTAAGCGTATGCCATAAGAAAATAAGAACAGCAAAACGGGAAAGAATTTTTTATTCAAGGAATTAAGTTGCAAAAAGATATGAGAGAGTAAAAGATTGAGTTTGATGAAAATTGTTCCAAGAAATTCATTTTTGAAAACATTTCATATGTTCCGGAAAAATAGTGACAGTTTTTTTTTTGTTTGAAAATTATATTCTTAAAAACATCTTATATGTAGGGAAAGATTGTCCTAAAATGTTCATTTTTGAAAATTAATTTCAGAAAGTATTTAAAGTATTTTGGAAAACTTATTCCAAACAGTTTGTTTTCAAAAGCTTATTTAAAAAGGAATGTCGTAAGCTTGGGAAAGTTTGTTCTGTAAGACTTCCAGAATAGCGGAACAGATAATTTAAAAGTTAATATTGAAATTTACATGAAATATAGGATCGTTTGTTAAAAATTATGGGAGTGCAGATAGTAAGCATGGGAATGTAAAAAACAAAAGCCTTCTTTTTAATGGACTTGAGATTCAATCCAACAAGCTTTTCACCTTGACCAAAAAGTATATTGGGTAGCCCAAACTTTTTTTACAACATAATCAAAGTAAGGCTTGCGGCCTTATGGTTTCTTTCTACACCTATGCAGAATTGTATGAAATTTTCAAATTATGATTACTTATTAACCTATTTTTCTTCCTTTACTTACATCTTTATTATGAACCAAGCCGCTCTGATACATTATTATGAGAATTTTTCATTGTTTGTTATTCCAACCTATTATCTTCCTAGTTTAGTGCTAATAGTTGTGTGTCCTATGAACTTTTTACTTTTTAAGGTTAGTTGTTTGTCCTCATTTTTTTTTTGAGAGATTTTGGATTTGTTGATGAGTAACGTGTCCAAATTATTCAATACAATGTAACATACAATTGAGAATCTAACAAACAAGTTTTTAATAAAATAATATATATGTAAAACTTGAGTTTTAATTTTTGGTCCACAAAAAAGTAAATAAGCTAACGTGTCAAATAAACATATTTTTTAATCAACAAAAATTAAATAAAAAATCCAATTTTAAAACTTAAAATAAAACTTGAAAGACTCATTCAGCATTACTCACTTTCTCACTCCTTTCCTCTCACAAATTCAATATCTTCTCATTCTCTTCCTTTCTCTCCTCTCTCTCACGCAACACTCACATTATTTTCTCTTGACACAATCTCTTCTTCATTCCAACGTTTAGTTTATTCTCTACAATATTGTCTTTTCTCGAAGCTTTTCTTCTTCTACAAGAGTATGTAATTTTTTTTTTATGATTTCTTTCTCATATGAAAGTTTCGATGTTTATTGATGAACACATTCGTCTCCTTCTTTTATTATTTTTGTTTGGGTAAAATTTGTTTTGATGTTAACTTTCTTTTGTTTCAGATCAATAAACTCTTGGACAAGATCAAAGATTTAAAAGCTTTTGAAGGTCACAGACAAGTCTCTCAAGCACAAAAGCATGAAACATGATCTCGTCTTTTCTGTTCAAAAATCACAATGGTATATATTTTTCCTTTTTTTTCTGTTTTCTTATCAAAGTTTTAATTTTTGCTCAACTTTTGATTGTTTCTTCCTTCTCAACAAACTGGTTCATGTTTTTTTGTTAACTTCACTTTTGTCTGGAAAATTGTTAACTTTGCGAATACGGACATTGGACAATGCAAGCAAAACTTAGGGCATGTAAAGTGGAAATTCATACTTTATTATTCATTCATGTGTTAAATGCATTATAATTTAGTAAACTTGTGCAATGAATCATTGAAAATTATAATTTTAATGTCAATATCTTTAAATTAAAAGTAATGTCCAGTAAACTTTCAATCTTTAAATTTAGAAAACTTAGTGAACAAATTAATGCCTAAAGTATCTTTGTAGGCTTTCGATCTACAAAGAAGTAATGTCCATTAGTCTTCTTTCCACTTTAGGTTTACTCCATTATAGTATATTTCACTTTCTTTTATATTAAACATGAATGAGTTTTTTCTTTTATATTCAAAATTTATTTTTTTGTTGTGTTTTAATATGTATAGAATGTCTAATCAAGATACATTCCCCCCTATGGATGATGGCCAACAAGGACAATTTGTAGAACCAAATGCAAATGTAGGAGATTCAAATCAAAATGATGTTCCTATAGATTCAATTCCAGGAGAAACCGAAAGTTCAACTCCAACTGTTAACTCAAGAAGATTACTGTTAGATGTTTGGAATCACTTTAAGAGATAAAAAGGTATATGGAAAATGGAAAGTGATATGCAATTATTGCGCCAAAAGTCTTTTGGGTGAGGCAAGGCAAGGTACATCACATTTGAGAAGTCATTTCAAGAGTTGCAAGCTTCGAACAACAAGGGACATCAAACAATCTTTTTTCAAAACTCATAAAGAAGGTGGTGAAACCGTAGCTGTTGACAATTATGTGTTCAATCAACAAACATCTAGAGATGCACTATGTAAGATGATAATTCTACACGAGTATCCAATGTCAATGGTTGAGCATATAGGCTTTAAAGAAATTTGTGATGTTGGACAACCTCTATTCAAGGTGGTTTCTCAAAACACCTTAAAAAATGATATTATGAAGGATTACAATGCCGAAAAAGAGAAAATGAAATTAATGTTGTCAAAGATTCAAAGCCGAGTTATAATTACAACTGATATGTGAACTGTTACTAATCAAAATAAAGGCTACATGACTATAACAAGTCATTTTATTGATAATTTATGGAGGCTATAAAGTCAACTTGTGAGGTAATAACATTATACTCTATTTTAATTGTAATTTTTATATTAACTTTGTTCTTCATGACTAGATTAATGAAATTTATCTTTCAAATTTAGGTTTATGTATGTGTCTGCTCGTCATACTAGTCAAGTTCTTGCTGAATTGTTGGTTGAATGTTTAATGGATTGGAATCTAGATAGAAAAGTTTCTAATTTGAGAGTTGATAATTGAACTACAAAAGATGTATGATTGATTGCATTTTAGATAAGATTTCAAGTAGGCATCTTATTTTGGGTGACCAACTGTTTCACACACGATGTTGTGCACATATATTAAATTTGATTGTGAAGGATGGTTTGTCCATAATTGCTAATATCATTGAAAAGGTTGGAGAAAGTGCTAATTTTAGGACAACTACACCTAGAAGAGAAGAGAAGTTTATAGAGACATGTGCTCAATTGAATATTCCATTCAGAAGAAAATTAGTTGTTGATTGCAAAGCTATGCGAGATTCTACATTTTTAATGCTTCAAGTAGCCATACAATAAAAAGATGTATTTGATCGTTTATCACAACGAGAGAGTCAATATAAAATTTTTCCCAACGCAAATGATTGGCAAATGACAAATGAAATTTGTCAAAAGTTGAAAATATTTTATGATGTGACACTCTTGTTTTCTAGTACTTCTTGTCCAACTACCAACATTTTATTTCCAAAGGTACGTCAAATTAAGTTGTCTTTGATGGAATGGCTTAACTTTCCCAATTCTATTATTCATCAAATGACTGTATCTATTGTTTTAAAGTTTGATAAGTATTAGGGTGTGATAAGTGGAGTGATGACTATAGGTATTGTGTTAGACCCCATGTATAAAATTGATTTGTTGGATTATTTTTTTCCTCAGATATATGGGGAACTATCTATTTGTGAAATTGGAAAGGTGAAGATTCTTTTTAAGGACTTGGTAAGAGAGTATGAAATGAACATGAAAGGTAAGAAGTTAGTTTCTTCATGTCAAAATCCAAACATAAATGTATGTTAAAGTGTTGATGGAAGAAAAGATGCTCGGAGGAGAGATTTTGCATAACATCAAATTGTAAAAAAAAGTGAACCATCAAATTATAAATTAGAACTTGACTATTACTTGGAAGAATCGACACTATCTGATTCAGATGAGCGGATAGACACTATCCCTGACCGACCCAACCTATTATCATCCCTAGTTACTACCGGTAATAATATCACATTTAATATCAATTAAAATTTCTTTACTACCAAACATAAAACGTCACAAATTCTACATTAATTATATTTTACAACCAGGTAAAAAAAAATGACATTGTATTAATTGTTAATGATAAAATCCTCACCTTTGCTACATTAATAACATTTATATCGATTAATTGATTGATATAGAATGTTCAAAACAATTAATATAGAGAATTCATATTGAAGTAGCACAGAAATTGTTATAGGAAAAAACTTGTGCTTTCATGGATAATGAAAGAAAAATGTTTTTTCATACTAATTGTACCAATTGATAATATACTTTTAGGAGTATTTTAATTATTAAAAATTTATTTTTTATTTTTATAAAATTAAGAGAGAGATTAAAAAATAAAATATAAAATATAAAATATGTGTAAAGTTTATTAGGTGTGAAAATAATAATTCCCATAATAAAATCTTTAATTCAAGGTGCTTAATAGAGTTTACAGTGGCTTTTATGTGCCACGAACACGCAGGTTGGATAAGGCTTTGAGTAATTATTTATTTATTTTCATAAATACAATAGAATTACATTTTTTATTTCTTAATTTCTGATGGGAGCTTTGTGACTTCATATTTATATCTTAAAAATACTTTTTTAAAAGAAAAGTAAGTAATTGTCATGAATTTGAAATTGTACCCTGTTTTAGATTTCTTTTTTTTTTCGTGGACTAACCACTTCGATTGAAAAGCACTTTTCTTATTCTAATTCTTTATATATCATTTCGTTTCCACTATGATTTTGTATTCTTAAAATCATCTCAGAATATTTGACCTAATTAACAGCTGTTCTCACTGAGTCATTTTTTCTATATTTATTTGTTAATTTTAAAAAGTCTGACTTTATTTCAGTAATTCAAGCAAAGTTAATGTTTATTCTACGGATTTGAAAATACTAAAAAAAAGAATAACAATTTGTTTTCTTCAGACTATCTCGTTAGTTTGAATAACTTTTTATAAGATAATTTGTTTCACGGTACAATTTTATTTTCTTAGAAATCATATCTCATGAAATACTATACCCAGAAATGTCATTCTCACTGTCATATTTGATTGCTATTCAGTAATTTAAGTAAAGTTAAATAAATAAATAAAAACATAATAAAAATAGGTATTTAACGTACTATATACAACATGAGAGTGTGAATAAAATAAACCTCCTACCAGATATGAAAATAGATTTAAAGTATATATATACACTCATCTTCATATTTTAAAGATCACGTGAAATAAACAGTCATTAATAAATGTAACATTTTTATATGCAAGTGCATGCAATTAAATATGCAACTATATTGTGGTAAATATATTAGCCATGCTCATGAAGAAAAACGAAGAATAATTGATAATAGAGAGAAGCATGGTCTCACAAAATGCCTCAACAACATAACTCTGCATCACAATTATTCCATATGCATCCATGCCTAAGTTACTTCTTCATCTGTAAAATTAACTATTCAAAGAATAATATAATGAAAATAAGGGTCTGCAAATTAAATACATGTCATAAGACATTAATATATATATATATATATATATATATATATATATATATATATATATATATATTTCCGTTTTCAATTTCAAATCTTTGGGTGTTTTAATTTTTATATTATTGTTTCAAAAACCTAATATTAAACTGTGTAATTTTTACCGTTGTACTTTTTGGATAGTTGAGTAATGAAGCTGAATTTAGTTAAAAAAGTAGTTGACGTTATGTACTAGTAGAAAATATTATAGAATATTGTTTCAAAAAGGTGTAAATGAAGTAGTTGAAAATGACAAAGAAAATTACAAATCAATAAAAAAGGGTAAATGTAGTCTAAATATCCTTAAATTAATAAGATAGAAGATTAATTGATTCCGAGAGTACACACGAAGAAATTGTAAATTACAGAAAATCACGAGGCAATAAATAAGAATAATTACATCATATATAAATCAAATATTTATTAAATTATGTAAGAAAAAAAAAACAACTTGAACACAAAACATTAACGAATGTGAAGAGTAAAAATATATTTATAGTTTAGAAAACACGAACTGCAAATTTCAATATTTAATAATAAATTTCAATGTGCCAAAAGTGTTTCACCCTAAAAGAATCATTGCATAAACAAGCTCTAATTTTCATAAACTGTTTGGATATGAGATAAACCTCTAAAACACTTGCTCAAGCACTGTTAAAAGAAGCATAATATCAGAAATGGTAAAGTCTTAGAAACCATGTTAGGAATAAGAAACAAAAGTAAGAGAAAAAGGGTTAAAGAAGGAAGAGTACAGAACCTGCATATTTTACATGTCTCTGAAATGAAAGATGCAATTGAAGAGTGGAAAGAGAAGAAGCAGTGGCTCGTGATATTGGCACGGCTCAATGAAAAAACAGGACCCGAAAACGGTTTGAGCATTGCTTTCTTATTGAACCGGACCAATATCCCGTTGAACCGGTCCCCTCTACCCCTCATTGCCACGATGTTGTTGAAGCATATCTGCAGAAAAAGTAAGCAGAAAGAAGAAGTAAGAAGAAGAAGAAGAAGAATGAAAGATAAGATAGTGGTGATATAAAGGTTTAAATGAGTAGAAGAGAAGCAGGAAGGGACTGACAGTGATCTATGAATGGAGAAGAAGTAAAGAGCATATAAAGGGTGGACATGTTGTTGTTTATGAAGAAAAGAAAGAGAAAGAGAAAGAGAAAAGAGAAGGCATTGAAGGAGTTGCATTAAATTCTCAACCACCATGGCACTGAGGAAGTTGGAATATTAATTTAAGGAGGTACAGGAATCGTGAAAAGGGTGAGAGGAGACAAATCTGAGGCTTTAAATGAGGGCATTTATGGATTGTGGTGTGGAAGGAGAGGGATGTTGGTTCAGTTCAATCAGCATTTATGAATCAAACAGTGAAAAAGAAGGTTTTGCTTTTGTGGGTTTAGGGTTGTGGTACTCATAGCCATCATCATATACTAAGCCTCTCATGTGAGGCACTTCGTAGGTTCAGTGATGAATGATTCCTCTACAACCATGCAATTCATGATCATCATCATCAGAAACAGAAGCAGATGATGCAGTTGCAGAAGCAACAGCATCATCATCTTCTTCTTCTTCTCTTTCTCTATGTATGGTGCTACAAATGAGGAGAAAATGATGATTAAGAAGTGGGCATGGAAGTAGGTGTGCCAAAACTAGCTAAGCAAAACATGGTCTTTTAGGTTTTAAGTTTTCCTTTGCTAACGTCCTGTTACTTTTAAATTGGGAAATATTCATCACCTAACCAAATCATCTCTGCCACATAACATATCCAACAAAATATTATTCATCCACACTTTCATTTAATATACATAAAGAGAGAAAGAGAAACACCAAAACCAAATATAAATGCTGTAAGTAATATATATATATATATATATATATATATATATATATATATATATATATATATATATATATATATATATATACATACCATGTAACCACAAAATACAAGAATTTGAATTCAAATGCTACCATCCATGGGAGTATTTAATTCTGGATAGATAATAAGTTCTTTTTTTAATATATATGTATGTATGTATTGTCTAAGATTTTACGTATCACGTTTGAAATTAGAAAAGCTTACCATTATGGTGAAATTATTGCATAAGAATGAGTAAAGTGTAAAAGATTAATACAAAATTAAATAAGTTTTATTTGAAAAATATATGTCTTCATGTTTAAGAAGTGATGTTTGTGAAAATAGCTTTTGTTTTTGTTTTTAGTACTTTAGAAAATTATATTTAATGTACATGATTTCGTTTCATACATTAAAGTTATATTTGATACTATGTTTTTTTCATTGAAATCGTACTTATTCAATACTATTTTTTTTTTATTTTTTTATTTCATGTACAAAAAATCATATGAATAAAGTCACGTATATCAAATATAACTGTGTGCTGTAAAACATAAAAAAGTTAAAACTGTATTTATCTTTTTTTAAGATGAAATTGTGTTTTTTCAAATACGACTTACCTAATTATATATATATATATATATATATATATATATATTATAATTTATTTATTTTATATTTTTTTTTCAAAAAATTACACCAAAATGGTAAATTTCCTTGACATTACATATATACAGAAGAATCCATAAAATATCTATATTTGGTGAGTAATTGGCCATATAGAAAATGAAAATTTTATGTAAGTCTTTTAAAAAAAGAATGCATTTATTATTATTATTAGAAAATGGCTTAAAGTAAAGATGCCCTAAAGAACCAAAAATAAAGGAAGAATGTTCCAAATAAACATGAGATTATGTAAAAGTGTAAACATGGAAATTGGATATACATAAATGGCTGAACTTGTGTAGTTAGACGACAAAGAACTGCACATGTTATTTATTTCATAATTGCCATAATCCTTTTGAGAATACGAAAAACAGCACAGGTTGTTGCAGAAGACTCAATGAGGAATCTTAGAATGAAATTTAGCCAATGATTGATTAATTTTAGTAATATCAATATCCTAAGCAAAAATAAACCTTGTCCAATTTTCATTTTTTATTTTGCTAACTAATAATGCTTATTAAATGAGCGGGCTTAGGGAAATGAATTGGACTTATATTTTATCTACCTAATCTATAAAAGTGTTGTTACAAATCTCTAAAAATTTATAAACAAAATTGAATAAAACTAAATTTCAACATTAAAGGTTATATTTATTATTTGACATGTATGTTGACCACATCATACAGAGGAGTGACAAACAAATATCACATTCTTAATATGTCATGGGTTTTTTTTTTAAACAAATATGAAACTTGAGTTCAAATTAGATAAAATATTGATCAAATTTTTATTATAAATATTAAGTCTATATATATATATATATATATATATATATATATTACTTAATATTCTTATTTCTACTTTAGATAAAATTTATATTTATATTTAGGTTCTAATAATATTAGATGAAAAATGTTCACATAGATGAATATGAATAATACTTAATTTTTAAATTTGGATACGATGATAAATATGAATATATTTGATATTTCTTTCTTCCACATATCCATCTTATCTTATTCATCATGTTTTAAATTATTAAAATATGTTTAGTTTATTATCTAACCTAAAAACAACTGTGTTAATTTTTTCTTTAGTCTTTAGGTTTGTGACTTATTTTTTTAATATTTTTTATAAATATTAATTAAATATTAAAACAAAAATGAAAATCAAAACCTGTATAATCTTCTTGTCTCTTATCATCCCTAACATCAGTGTAGAAAAATATGTAGTGACATTGTTTGTTGATAAAGGTAATAAATGAATAAAATATTATAATGTTTAGGAGGTAAGAAATACGTAATATATTAAAATAGATATTAAGAAATTATATTATTGAGGAGAGGGGTCATGTAACCTAGTAGTAGTTCTATCCCTACTCCACATGCATCATCCCATACAGTTATGGTGATTTTTCCTCTTTTATGTCATTAGATCACTTTATTAACATGTATTACAGCAATAAAAACAAAGAGTGAAACAATTTTTTATAATAATTTAAGAAAAATATATATTTAATCAAAAAAAATTTTGATGAAATAAGTGTTGGGAATTCAAGTGTGAGTCTAAGTCTCACATTGAGTAAAAATGAGAAAGTTGAGCATCATATAAGGATCAAGGCCTATAAACTCATAATTTTGGGTTGAAAGTAGTGTCAATACCTTATGTAGTTGAGCTTATGTCTTATTGGTGTTTGTTCTCCTCGGTGAAACCCCCTCTATAAACCTAACAAGTGGTATCACAGTCAGGTTCGTGTGGTGACCAGCTCAGACAAGTCCCGTTAAGAAGAACGACGGTACAGACAAAGAGATAATGAATAGTTAGCTCAAGAGTGAAGTACCAATGTGAAGGAACTCATACTATAAACCTAACAATAAGTAAGCTAAGAAAAAAAATTGAAAAGTAAAATTGATGAGATGAGGTAATGAAGGGGAAGAGTTTGTGTGTGGAAAGTGTTGGATAATTATGGTAAGTGAAGAGCAGGAAGAAGGACAATAGAGAGCATAGGCTTAAAACTTTGGATCCATATTAGACATAATGTTAGTAGGTAGACACAAACATGTGAGAATGACTACACTGCACAATTAAATTTTGTGGTGAGAGGAATGGGAGCACGTGAATGAGAGGGGAATAAAATTTACCAAATTTAAATCTGCCATCACCAAGTACACTAGTGTGACAAGGCAATAAGCATCTTTTCTGTAATTAAAAACCCTACCTCTATCCTCTTTTCACATTGCCAACCCTGGTAAATAATTCTCTCACACAAAATTTACCACTTTGCTTTAAAAGTTTCTGCATTTTTAATGCATTTTTTTTTTTTTTTTTTTTTTCTGAAGTAGTGGTGTAGTTATACCTTTTGTAATTAGATTCCCAATGCACAAGACGTGAAGAGGGAGAATAAAGGTTTTTGAGCTGTCAATCATCCTTATTTGAGAAAAGGAGTTCATTCTTATTTAAGAAAAATATTACACGTTTGATTATTGGTTTAATTAATATTTTGGTAAGATAAACATTTAAGTACTTTTTATTCAAGTCTCAATTTTATTTAAAATCATCAAATGTTTTCTTCATCAAAATGATACAGATGTTGTTCGGTAGATACTACATACTAGTGTAAACCAAATCTTTAATGTTACCGTTTAAAAAATATTAGTGACATTTTTATAATTAAAATATAAAGTTAACATCGAAATCTCTTACTACAAGCAACGAAGGACGTTGGATCTATTCCAACAGACATCAAATAACGTTTGATCCTCATCGTTAGACGTCGAATCCCTACCAGTAACATTAAATCTCCATCATCAAACGTAGAAGAATCTCGTATTTACCACTTATAATAACAAGTCTGAAAATAAATCATCACTAAAACTAAATATAAAAATAATTACTTTTTAAAACTATTGACATTATGAACAACGATTATTAAATAGCTTTTTGTATAAGTGACTTTAATTAAAAATATTATTTCATTATTTTATAATAATTATCACCTAAATATGTGGTACTAATATGCTTAAATTAAAATAATTCTTACATTTATTTGTTTTTTTTTTATAAATAGTCATATGGATTTGAGTTTAGCTTAACGAGCACTAAAAGTAAAATTATCATAAAAGATTAATTTTTTGTTTATTATTTTCCTGATTACGACATTCATCTTCATTTTTCATACTAGCAAAGCAAGAGATGCAAAAGTTTGACGGGTCAATAATGAAGGATTGACCACAAGAAAAATGAAATGAAGTAAAAGAACCACCAATTGGTCAATTGAAGTCGCACAATAGCTCTTAATGTTTAATGTTTTTTTAATGTAATTTTGTACTTTTTTAAATGATTTTTATTAACTAATAAATACATTGCTACAAAATATGTTAGAAATTATATTAGGTAAATAATCAATTTTATCTGCGAAAGTATAAAATGTTGTTGGTCTAATTGCTGAAAGGAGGAAAGTAATAAAGGTGTTTCAAAGTGAAAAAAAAAAAGTTTTTCTATTTAACCCTATTGTCAAATTTGATGCTTACAGTTAACATTTATGCCTAAACGATATATTGTCTGTCTTATAAAAATCTAGCCAATTTGACCAAAGTGAAAACAAATATACTTTTTCTTTTTTACATATTCAAGACTTGTAATCTCATATTGTTTTTTATTTAGTCTTTGAATTTAATTATTTACCGTCAAAATAACAATAAATAGTTAAACTCAAGTATTAAATTGAAAATGAAGCATTGGTAATCTAAGAAGTCTTAATAATATTAGAAAACAAAATCAACTTTTACTTTATTTTAAATAGAGCCATTCACATTAATATAGATCAGAACACATTTTTTAATATTATACTTCTATAAACATTTTCTTTTTCAGAACATTAAATTAATGATGTATCACACTTGTAAGGATAAAATTGATTGTTTATTTAGATATATTATACTATAGGATGTAAAAGTGAATTTCGGACCTAACTTAAAGTTAGAAAGGCTTCAAAAGGTACAAAGGAAGGGATTCAAAACTTTTTTTTTTATGAGGATCATCTATTCCTGTTTTAAGTTTGATGGTTGTACAAACATGTTAATCTCTTTTAAAGTATTTTTTACTACCTAGAATAATCTTTACTATGTTTTTTGTTTTGTCTTTCCTTTATCTGTTGGTTTCTTTGGTTTTTTTTATAATAGTTTCTGGTTTAGTGTCTTTATTTTGACACTATAAATAGTAGAATAGGATTTTCCAGGACTTAAATTTTTTGGTTTATATATGGATTGAAATATCCCAGGTTCTTCTTATATTTTAATTCTTTTCCATTGATAAAAGAAAAAAATTACCCTGCCAACCAATTAAAGAAAATGGGAATCAAATTACATATTTTAACCCTTGACTCTAATGTGACTTATTCCATTTAATTCTTTAACTTATCATTAAATGACTGGGTAGTCCAACCTATATTTAAAAAAAAGTTTAAAATTTTTTTATTTATTCTTTTAAATTTTATTTTTAGTTATAAAAAATTTAAAATATATTTTGTTATTATTGTTAGGATTTAGTATATTGGCCTGATTGTTCAAATCAGACCCAATTGTTCAATTGATTTGATTTATTTTTGGCCATTTCTTTTTATAATTATCTTTTTTTCTTGCACCCTTATGCATATCATCCTCATTTTAGGGTCGTTGCACTTTTATTCTTCTGTCACTCTCATCATATTTCTCGTTCATCACCAATTTCATCTTCACAAAACCATCAAAATAATGTTTTCAAATGAGTGTGCTTTCCAGATTATACAACCCGAACTACATTTTCAAATTTGGAAATGCATTACAGATTGCACAATTTAGAACTCACGTATCATTTCTAGATTATCCAATTCCCGAGAATGTATTTTGGATTGGTCGATCCAAAAATCATAACTAAGTTTCGCATTAAACAAATCAGAAGTCATTCTCGGATCCAATGTTGCATTTCAGATTAACCATTTCGAGAGTGCATGATGTTGTTGAAAATCTCCATGCAAACTGGGACGAGACTAGGGTTGGCTTCACTTCTTTATTTCGTGCATGGGGTACTCGAAGATGAGGGCCACACGAAAGAACTATTGTTCATATGTACTTTAACTGTAGAAATAATCTTGAGGATACATGTCGCGTTTTTCTTGACTTGTTGATGAAAGATCTTGTTGCATGAAATGTTATGAATTTTGGGTTTGATCATGCTGGTGACTTTAGCATGGTTAATAGGTTGTTTTCTAATATGTGGGAGGTCCAAGGATTGAAACTCATATTTTTGTTAGCTTACTTAAGTGTTTTTTCTTATTTAGAACAAGTAAAGCAAAAACATACTTTTTACCGATCTGGGTCAATTAACTTTCAAAATTACGGATCAGGGTTCGCATTTAAAAAAATTACATGCCGGGACAAGTCGTGCCTACGTGGCACAACTTCGTTGTGAAGAAGTCATCACCACATTGGATGACTTTTGACCTATGGAAGTGAAGTTGTGCAACCACAAAATGACTTATGTGTTAATGTGGAAGTCATGAGGGTCAACAACGACTTTAATTTGCATTAATTACACTTAATCAAAGTCATGCAAGTAGTATATAACTTCAGCACAAATGTGATAAAGCTAAAGTCATGGGGGGCATGAGGTGACTTCTTTCAAAATTTAGAAACGTTGAAGTAGTGTAGGGGGTGACCAATTTAGTGTGATTTTTGTAGAATTGAAGTCGTGCTTATGTTTGACGACTTTATTTTAGTGTATATATATAAACACACAAAAAAATCTATGTATGCAATTGAGCAGGATTCTTATGAAGTTCTAAACTTGTTATAACCTTTGCAGCTTTGTAGAGCAATTACACCTTTGGGCAAAGTTCTTTCCATATGATAGGGTAAATTCTTATATTATTTGTAGGACACAATGCATCATGTACTATCTCCCAAGACTAAGGAACCTTCTTCAATTCTTACCACTTAAAGAGTTTGAGTGTTTAGTAAAGTTAGGATGATCTCACATTGGAATCCGTACTCAAATACATACATTAACATTATGCTATGACAAATCCCCTTAAAATGATCATATTCATACATATCATTCACACACAAGTAGTATAATTATAAACCTAATATATTTAGCATAAATGACCTTGGGTTTTCTAAACCACAATTAAATCTCATTTTGTTTCTAAAAAACTCTTATTTTTGCCCAACCATCACATAATTCGCCCAACGACTTTGAGTTTGTTCTTCATTCAAACTCAAACTCGCTCAACGAATTATTTTCTCGCTCAACAAGACTTTGAAGTATGCTCGCCCAATTAGACCTTGATTTGTCCAACGACTCACACTCATCCACCCATTGGTTTGTATTTTAAATATTTGTCCAATGAAAGGTAGATTCGTCAATCAAATCAAGTATTGAAAATATATTCCATAAATTTTTCTAGTGAGGCTTAGGCTCACCCAACGACCAAGTCATCCCTGGCTTACTAGAATTTTCAAAAATCATTTTGGTCCAACGAGGTGTTCACTTGACCAACGACTAAAATCGTTGGGAATTGGTTTTAGCAAACTCGCCTAACGAGTCCTATCTCACCTAACAAGTGAAGCCATCTAAGCTCACTAGTTTTGGAAATTTTGATTCCACTCAACAAGTGACTTGGTTGCTTAACGAGTTTGCATAAACCATAAGCTCAACAAATATATCATATCAACCATTTGATTCATTTAATCACTCTTACATATTTCTTAATTCAAAATAGTATACATGACAGTTTAAAGTGCCTTGGATAAACAAAATTGACCAAAACGATACATCCTATGTAGTTCAAAAATTAAAGTTTCACATGCTCATCATATATCTCAAGCTAATTCATCCTATATCACAAACAATTCAATCATACAAATTCTTCAACACTTAACATGCCAACTCATATAATCAAAATACAGTTATGCATCAAAATACTACTAGCTTCCCTTTTAGAAAACTCTTGACTCAATTGTTACTCATGACAACTCTAACTCTCACATGTTGCTCTATCTACACAAACAAAACTCAAATAAAATATTTGAACATACCTCCACGGCCACAAACAAATAGAGATCCTTTTTTACCTAATTTTTTAGTCAAATACATGGACCAAAGGATTACATGCAACTCAAAATGTAAAATTGACTCAATATAGAACAAAAAGTAAATTTGCTCTATTTTAAACTCTGTTGGATGTGAAGAGTTGTTAACAAAAATTTCTCTTAGGGTCTATGATATTCAAAATAGAAAAAAGATCAAGTCAGAAAAAACATAAAAAAAAAATCTAAGAATTTCATAAAAATCATAACTTTATCAAATAAAACTCGATTAATAAATTGTTCATTTCTAATCTGACTTTTTAAACAACAAAATAATCGAATATCATATTTTAAAATCACCACTACTCTTATTAGTTTACATATTTCAGTTTTAAATGTTTTTTTCTTTACATTCTTTGACTTTTCATATTACAAACACTAATTTGAAAATATTCAAACTTTCATGAATTTAATGATGTTTAATGAAACTAGTAGAAAATATTTTATAAATTTATTGTTTTTGTTAACTAAAAATGTTTAGATCTTTGTAAGAAAAATCGAAATCGGAATTTGGTACCATATGGTGTAAACCCCTTTTTACAGTTATAATTCTTTGGGCCTGGCCTTTTCGTAGGCCCAAGGCCAGCCCAACTGTAGGACCCCCCATACCCCTTTCAGTTCATTCAGTATGCTCTTGTCTCCTTTTTCAGAAAACAGTTTCCTCTCCTCTCTTGTCTTCTGCTAGGAGCTCTGCTAGGGCACGATCTTCATCCACTTTTGAGCTAACGAAACCCATCTAGTGCCTTCTGGTAAGTTGAACTTCAGAGTCCTTTGGTCTATTCCCTCATCTTTTCGTTGTTTGAGTGTGTTGGTTGGGTAGGGTTCCAAGTAATTACCTCGTATTGTCCTGGTTTTCACAGTTCACTATTCGAGTTCTTGGAGTTGTAGTACCTCTTAGTTCAGATCGATTTGCTTTTGGTGCTCAATATAGAGGTAAGGGAAGCTAGACTCATCGGTCCTAAGTTACTCTTGGCTGTTTTTGGTCGATTTTATGTTTATATGCGTGCATAGTATGTTTTTATTGGATGAAATGGAGTTGCATGTGTATTTGGGCGTTGATCTGAGTTGTTTCCGCCACTGCATGTAGGCTGACAGTGGTGAGATCTGTTAGTCTCGCCCAAGCGAGCTCGTCTCGCCTAGGCGACAGTATCAAAATGCTCACCCTGGTTCTGCCACGAGCACTCGCCTAAGCGGCCCAGTTTCCATTTTGAGCGACGCATAGTCTCGCTCAGGCGAGAAGGTCTCGCCTGAGCGAGAATTCGGGAAGCCTCCACTGTCGTGCGTCTCGCCTGGACGAGAATCCGCTGTTTCAGTAAGGCCAGCTTCTCGCCTGAGCGAGTTTGCGAATGTGTGCTATGTTTTCTTGACTGTTTGGATGATTTGTTGCATGTATTGTTTAGATTATTCCTCCTAAATATGATGTACGTGAATATGCTTGGGTGTTTGGATTTTATGAACGAAATTGGCATGCTTGGTATGAGATTGATCATGGGTTTGTGGCTTCGTGATGTTTTAACATGAAAATTGGATGAATGACCAAAAAGAGGTGGGAATTGTATGAGAAACATGATTCTGATTGTGAGTTAGGCGTAATTCCATAAGTCTCGTGGGGAGACTTCATGGTGGCGTGTAGTGTATATATTAAGATAAGGATTCAAGTAAGGACCGCATCCCGAAACTCTAAAGAGTCAGTGAGTCTCAAGTAGAGCAAACTGACCCAAGTGGTGAGAGTAGCGGGAGGCCCTAGTCTATGGTAGGATAATGGCCCTAGACGTTTAAAGGCTAACCTTGTGCGTGGTAGGGTGAAACCCATTGGCAATGGCTCTGCAGAGCAGTAGAGGCCACCACAAGTGCAAACGTCCAATGAATCCGATCTTAGTATATTTATCCGGATAATTGAGTCATAGTGTCTTGCTTGTTTGCTATAACATGATGTTCTGTGCCTGTTGTGTTGCATGTTAAGGAATATTTAAGTACTTGTCCATGGTATCATGATAAGATTAAATTATACTAGCTTACCCTTGCATTTCTGTTTGTGTTCCTGTTGTGTTTTCTCTTTTGCGATGATCACCCTTGGTGGGAGCAGATGGAGGAAATTCTGGGAGTAGGCCCGGTGGTAGCAGTGGTGCAGCTTAGGGGATCTGTCTGTGTGACTCTCAGGATCGGTCTATGGCCCTAAGTGCCTTTTTGTAATCTCATGCTCTGGAGGAGCATCGCCTTTTGTAAAACTTTTAACTTTCTCTTAGGTTGTTTATGGCATGGTGGTATGCCTAATTTTGTTTTCACCATACACTTATGGATGACTGTAACAGTTACCTTTTCTACGTTTATGTTCATCTGAGTGCTTCTCGTTACTATAATTTTGTGATGTTTTATTTAATAGTTTAATCTATTGAGAATGGGATGTTACATATGGTAGCAATCAATTTTTTGAAAACCGGTAGTTAACATAATATACTTTAACTTAAATTTTTAAATTGAAAAAATATATAAAAAATCTAACAAAATCATTTAATTTAGAAAATATATTCATATGTTTTACTTTAGTTTTTTTATTTTTTTTCGTTGATTAGCTAACATAATAATCATTTTACTTACATACATTAATATATTAATAAATGTATGAAATTTTATAATTAATGTAAAATAATATTACAAATAATTATTCTTAATAATACATTGGATAATAAGAGATGATTACAATCTCTATATTAACGAAGGTGATGACCATAATCTTCTAATTTATGCTAGTTTATGTAGATATTGACTTGAAAGTTATAAAGAGATATAAAAACTGTTTTATCCACCACATCTTTAATAATAAAAAGACAATTATATCTATGACTCTCTCTTTCTCTCTATATAAATGGTGTTAATAATTTTTTTTAATTTTATTTTTTTATGTAATATTATTTTAAATTAAAATAGCTATCTTAGAAACTAAACCACAAATATAAATAAAAATATAATAATTTTAATTTAAAGTAACGATTACATAAAATATAAAATAAAAAAATTATGTAGATTATATATATATATATATATATGATGAATATAATTTTATTTTTTAACTATTGTTTTAAATTTAAATAATCATATTTTTATTTTTATTTTTATTCTTTATAGATTGTTAATTTAATTTTAATTATGTTTAATTTAAATAACTATTATACTATTTTATTCTTTTTAATTATTATTTATTTAAATTTAGTTATTTTTATAAATTTAATTAATTATATAAATTTAAAAAGTCACTCTATGATTATTAATAAATGAACATATATAAAAATGACAAAATTCACAACTATTTTTGTAACATCCCAATTTTAGCAGTTTAAGAAAGCATATAGTCCAATATTTATGGTATATTAGTACAGTTATATCAGATAAGACTACAATAATATCACATACATACATTACTACTCCAACTACTACTATTTCTTTTATTTCCAAACTATACCTAACATGATCTAATCTTGCTCGACCACCCAAACTGATAACGCCTCAACCACAAGAGGTACCACTACACCTGCATCTTCATTTGCTCACACCAATAAGGTGATCATTGCAAAAGAAAACAGACAACACAAAGGAGAAAACACAAAAGAAGGGTAAGCTAACTAAATAAGAGACTACAATTGCATTATAAAATATAGTCCACATGCATACAATTTCTCATATTCAACAGATACAGCACAACCACACAACATATTATATTATGAATCAAACTTTTCTAGACTCAATATTATCCGAATACATGCTCTTGTGTCAGACTAGTAAAGTCGTGCACCTGTGGTGAAATAATGAAATAACATTCTCTCCCCGAGCTACCACACATACAGTTAATCCCTTTTATAGTCATAAGAAAAATGGAATCATTCTTACGACAAGACCTCCTGCTACTCTCACCACCTAACCATTCTCCTCTACATGAGTATGAATAGCTAATAGAGTTCAGGATAGCTTCACAAAAATGGAACAGTACCCTCCACAGGATGCTCTATCTACACATAGAAACATCACAAGAACGATCAGAACATATCATTATGATCACTGACCAGCAGAGCATACAAATGATTAAAAGAACACATGCAAGTAGTAAAAACTTTACATGCGACAGAAACTAGAAGAAGACCAAGGAAAAAAAGTTGAAACTTAACTTACACGAGCGGAAAAACTGATCAGATAAACCTAGAAAAGTGGTTTCTAGAGAGATGATGTGTTTTAAAATAATGAAACTTGTTTATAACAATTTTATTTATACTAAAATCGTTTAATATTAAAATAATTGAGTCTCACTATTTTTAAATCACTATCAATTTTAAGACGTCATTTTCTAGATTCTTACGATTTTTATTATATAAGGTTTGAAATTAGATATACTTTTAGTTAATTTTAACGTAAAATTGATATATTTTAATCTTCCATTTTAAAATGAATAAATATAATTATTTTAATTTAAATAAATTAACATTTATTTTATAGCTTAAATGATTAATATATTTTTGAGATGTAATGTAAAATTATTTAAAATAATTAAATTAAAAAAGTTATATGATTTATTTTTAAAGCTCGTAATCAAAAATATATTAAAAGTTTAATATCCATAATAAATAATTTTAATTTTATATTAAAATTCAGAGATTAATAATATATTTAATTTAAAAATTAATTGAAAAATATTAAAGTTTTGATCTAGTAATAATTAAAAATAAGTTTAAATATACATTTCGTTCCTATTTTTGTTGTTTTTATTCAATTCGATCCCCATTTTTGTTGTGTTCAATTAGATTCTCATTTTCGTCAAATTTTGGTCAATTTTGTCATTTTCACTAACGGTGTTTAAATAGTTAACGTTTTTGAACCGTACATGTCACGTGTTAGCTCTTCATTTTTTAAATTTTTTTAATTTTTAAAAAAAAATTAATTTCAAAAAAAAAATTCATGTGTCACGTCACAATTGTGCGTGTCAGTTTGTTGTTGCATTATTTCTTTTTGTTCAATTTAATCTCAATATTTGTTATTTTTGTTCAATTCAGTCCCTATATTCGTTATTTTTTTTTTTTAATTTAGTCCCAAATTTTGTTAAAATGGAATAACTTAATTTTTAAAATTGACATTATTATTAGTTATTTTTGGAATTCAACTATAAATTATAATATTTAATTATAAATTGAATATAATTCTTAGATTCAATTGTTAAGTAGAATATAAATTGACACGTGACACTAGCATTGACACGTGACACAATTGTGACTTTAAAAAACATTAAAAAAAATTAGTAGCTGACACGTGGCATGTAATATTCAAAAACTTTAACTATTTAAACACCGTTAGTGAAAAAGATCAAATTGACCAAAATTTGACGAAAATGAGAACCTAATTGAACACAAAATGAAAATGAGAACCAAATTGAATAAAAACAACAAAAATATGGATCAAATGTATATTTAAGCCTAAATTAATTAAAGAATGAAGTTATTTTATTTTGGTTTATAAAATTTATTTTCTCAAATGATTTATATTTTAATTGTGCTAAATTAATGGATCTCAATTCTTTCTTTTTTTTAAGTCAATTTTAAGTTCCTAACAATTTTTGTTTTTCCAACCGGATTTTTAATAAAAAATTGTTTTTTCTAAATATTTTCAACTTAAAAATAGAAACAAAATAGTATTGATGTGAATTGTGGACCATTGTGTTGTGTGACACCAATATAAACGTGATATTCTTGTAAGTAATTTGAGTAAAAAAAATTTCATCATTTTGATAACTATAAAAAAATATATTATAAAATTGTTTGAATTGATGAAGTGTTACATCATCGATAAGTTTTCGATAAAAAGAAGAACAATTGATTAAGGTTAACATAATTAAAATAAATATTTTGTTTTGTTGTGTTCATTTTTTATTTTCAATTAAATTAAAAATTCATTTTATTTTAAATAAATAAAATAATAATTTGTTAACGTTACAAGAACAATATATAATACTAAATAAACTATAGATGATATGTTACTTAAAATAAAAAAATAAACGGAGTAGAAAAATATATTACCAAACCCCATATATATAATACTTGTAGTAAAATCTTTGCACAAATTACAATAATAACATATTACACAATTAGGTATATTTAAATATTCTATCACAAATGTTTATACTTTTTTTATAAAATTCCAAGAATTAAAATTATAAATAAATTATACAAAATATTCTTAAGAAAAGTAAATTTTATTTTCTACTCATTGTTTTTCTTTCTCTTTTTCGGCAAAAACTTTTATTTTCATTAAATTTTTAAAAATATTTTCACTTTCTAATCAATCGTAAGGGTGAATATATTAAATGTATCACAATATATTGTAAAAGAAATAACTTTTGTTAAAAAAATATAATATTACAAATTAATGAAAAAAAAACATTAATTAAATTGGAAGTTTTAATAATCTCACATTTTTAATCGATAACTCTAGGATATTGATCCTTAATTAATCCTAAATGAGAAATTAAAAAAAAGTTGATAAAAAGATATAGAAAAGATATGAACTAAATAATTAATTACATTTGAAAAGTATATAAAAAATAATTAAATATCCTATTTTAATTTAAATTTGACATGTTTATTTTTTTCATTTATATTTTTAAGATATTTTTCATTTATCAAATTATTTATCTTTTATATACTTTTTACTTATGTTTTGTTAATTTCAAGACCACTTAACGCACAAATATACATGTATTTATTGACAGTGGATTAAATATATTTTGGATTTCATGATATTCATTAATTCTTTGATATCATGATTTCTACAAAAGTATATATATTTCAAGACACTTAATATATTAATTATTTTGATTTGTATTTAGATAGAAATAAAACAAAAAAGAAGATATCATGTGTTTATACCTATTATACTCCTTTAGTTCTCTCGTTGAGTCAAATAAATAATTGATATTTTATTTTATGTATTTATTTCATAGTTTTGTTCTTCTTGTGATACTTATTAAATTAAGTTTTTATTTTTTTAAAAAAGATAAGTAAATTAATGTAATAAAAATGACAATAATATAAGCATGTTTTTTTATTTTAAGCTTAATGAGAAATATTTTAAATGTCAAATAAGATTAAAATGAGAAATATTTTTATCATTGTGTTGGTTTATTAATTTTGGCTCATTAATTTTCTGCATGTGATTTCTGAACCAATTTCATATTCCAATGAATAAGACAAAAATGAATTGGTTTGTATGAGGTATTTATTATTGGTTCCTTCACTTATCATGTGTAAGACCCGAGAAATTTAAATAATTAAATAAATACTTATTTAATAAGTGTGGGTAATATGAGCCTTTATGGCATTTAATGCAAATTATTATGATGTGAAAAAGTATTAATTCAAGTGATTGAGAGTACTTTGATTGTGTGAGAGGTCTTGGGTTTGAGTCTTATGATGCTAATTGTATGTTATTTTAAGTTGTGCATTATTTTAAGGATAGGTTTGAATGTGATTAGTGATAATCTTAACTTGGTAATTGAATGGTTGTGGGTTCAAATCTTGTTAAGAATGAAATTAACTTTCTTTTTGCCAAAATTTCATTTTTGCATGGAGATGAAAAGGAAAAGGAACCCTAGCTGTCAAGAGAGGCAGCCTAATGGGGGAGAGACATTCTGTTATAACCATTAAGTCAATTTTAATTAATTTTCGTTTTAGTAGTAAAGGGTGATTAAGGGAGACATTAACTTTGAGAGAGAAGAGAATTAGAGGGGGAATCAGGACTGTATTTTCGTGGTGCTGAAGGGAGAGGGTTCAGAGACATCAAAACGTGCTTTTAGAAGAGTGGAAGCTGAGAATTTTGGTAGAGGAGAGGAAGGTTCTTGGACCTCTTGAAAGAAAGGCTTGGGCAGACCATTTGGGAGCAAGGATTCCAGGTTAGGGGAGTTCCTTTATGTGTATGAATTATCTATGATTATTATCGTGTTGTAATGTTTGAATATGATGCTCTACATGATCAAAAGCCTGTTATTTTCACGTTTCTGGAAAATTTCTAGAAATCGCTTGGCAGTGTCAAATATACCGTTAGGCGACGCATGAGAGTTAACCCAATTCTGGATTTTTTGTGATGAATCGCTTGACGGCAAGGGTGACTCTTCCAGGCGACGCGAATACTGTGCAGAAAGCTATTTTTCATACTTTTCGAGCAGCAGGGACCGTCGGGCGCAAGTTTCATACCGCCAGGCGCCAAGCTTTGATTTTTTGGGCGCTAGGCGCCACAAATTTATCTGGTTTGCGCAGTTTTTGTAAAACTACGTTTCCCGATTCGTTAATCGTCCGATTTAGGTAAAATTTTGACAAGAGATTCATAACATATTGTTATTCACTTTGAACAGCGGAGATATGAATTGGATGTATGCAGCTAGAGATATACATCACTCATGATTGGTTGTTTTAATTCCCTAATAGTATGATTATTAATGGATGATTAAGTGTGCTTAAGTGCTGGTATGGTCTTCATTGGTGCATATATATATATATATATATATATATATATATATATATATATATATATATATATA
>Ga0214543_1000284_pt1 | contig 79354 bp, 37 predicted proteins | sample CNSS2metaG_FD_160094 | JGI IMG/M metagenome (GOLD analysis project Ga0214543, IMG submission 160094) | Root nodule microbial communities from cowpea collected in UCLA plant growth center, Los Angeles, California, USA - CNSS2 | ecosystem: Host-associated > Plants > Roots > Nodule | place: USA... | reverse complement strand
TATATATATATATATATATAATTTGCGATGCTTCCAATGGAAATGGTATTTAAAGAGAATACAACAACACAAAGAAATTATGTGTTCACAAAAATGGTCCTGAAAAGTGAAACCCATTTAGCTGAATTCTGACCTGTGTTATGCATGCTTGATATATATGTTCAACATATTACGTTGGACCTCACTGGTGAATCTGCAGTGTTCAGTTTGGTGAGGAATCTCATCTGGGTACGTAGTTATGATTGTTTTATCAGCTTATCATTTTCCTTTACCAGCATGCCAAGCAAAGAGAAGCTTTTGGTTCTGAAAATATGAAACTTTGTGAGTAAAAAATGTAGTTATGGAATTGCCACAACCTCTGTAATATATCAAACTTTATGCAGAGAAGCCATGGTTGAGAAAAAGCAGTTTATACATGAATTCGAGATTTTGAATGATGTGGCTTATTTCTTTAGAGAGGAAGGACCAGCAAGAGACATAAATAAAATAATTGACACTGCCACTTTGCCGGTGCCAGCTTTCACGTGATGGGATCCAAGAATCAAACAACTTTGTTTTTAAATTTCTCTCTGAAACTCATAAATTTCTTCTTTTTCTTCATTCTTTATGATTTCATTTTGAAGATAAAGGAAAGAAGAGTATGACAATACCTAGATGAAGTGCTTAAGGAATGTGGCCTTTTTTAACTCACCTTTTTAACTATGTTATTTACCATGAAGTTAAATTCACCTTATACATATCTAGCCAGTGTTAATTGTTGTTTTGTTTTTGGATAAGAGTTGGTAATGAGTTTTTGAAAAGAATGATGTTGTAATTTTGTTATTGAGAATGTGAGTTAAATATATTTCTAGTTTTTTTAAGGTGAAATTGAAATTATTTTTGGTTTAGTAGAATATAATTTAGTTTTTAAATTTTAAAAATAAATAAATATAATTTTTTAAATTTGAGTACGTGAAACTCCTTTGTCGTGAAATAAAAAGAAATTATTTATTAAATTTTGAGAAAAAAATATATTAAAGTTTAAGATATACGATGAATTCAATTTTTAATTAAGAATTAAAAGCATTTATTGTATTAATCAAATGTTTTTTTTAAATAAAATAAAATGCATTAATTGCTGCAAGAAAGAATAAGAATAATAGTTGAAAGAAATTACTTAATTAAATATTTTATAAAAATTATAAAAATAAAACATGATTCAAGAAGATATATGCAAAAAAAAAAAGAAAAAAATTAGTAAGAGGAGATCGGATAATGTTTCATCTCTTACAAGAAAATGTCATAGTTTAAAATTGTATAGTTTCAATCAATGACATTTTAGAATAAAAAAAAATCTACCACGCATAATTATATTTTTATTTAGAAAATTAGTAAAAGTATTTGGAATGTTAGATTACACTAAACATTCGCTTAGAAATTCTTAACACTTATATGTAATTATATATTTTTAATAATATAATTCTTAAAATTTTATAAATTTGGATTCCAATTAAATTTACGTCAAACTTGTATCAAAATGTGGATTTAAGGAAAGAAATGTTTACTGTACTGTAGAATGATTTCCTCAACCTTCTCCTTCTAAAATCTTGCCCAAAAATCACCAATTATTATGCATTCACTCATTCAGTTTCATGGATCATATTTCACCAATTATTGTTGGAGAATATCGAATTATTGTTACACTTACAATGCACATTCACAAATTTTAAGCACAAAAAAAAAAAAAAAAAGCACAGTCCAAAAGCACAGAAAAAATATATTTTTATTGTTACTTAAAAAAAAAAAGTATGCGCTCTCCAGCGAGATTGTTGGATCAATTAACATGTACAGTGAATCACAACTCTCCACAAGGTGATTTTGTCAAGTTTGTTTTTATTTTATAAAAGTTTTAGTTTCGCAAATTAATATAAAATATCACATTTTTTTATTTGTTATGTTTTCAAAAAACGTATAGGAACAGTGAAAATAACTAAATAGATTTTATTATTTATACAAATTGTAAATAATATCTATTAATTTCCTTTCTTAGAATGAATTACACAACATCATCTACATGCTATATTAACTCTCAATAACTAATATTTAATATCTATTAATGTTACATTTAATCTCCCTTAATTATTATTTCCTATATTATAAAGAAAATTCAAAATTACATTAACACATAATCATATCGTTTTGATGAATATAACCCGTATACTAAATGATTTGTTGTTGTAGATGAGACACCTCAAAATTCATTTCAATTTCCTATTCATTTGTGAAACAACCTAATCAACAATCAATTTGCAAAAAGCATTAAGTTGAGGAGTTCTTTTTAACACATAAATACTTGAAGCTTATACAAACGCCTAAAGAGGATCAAAGCAAATCAATGAACCAAACAAACGAGAGTGAATGCGCCACAAAAGCAATACAAATTTTGCTTAGTTCTCCTCCGAACAATCTTTCTGATTAACAGTGTGAGTGTCACTTTCCAAAAATAAAATATACAAGATTCAGGTTACACAAAACTGAAGTCAAGTTTCAGATTAACTAAATTAGAAAAAATTAAAAACAAAAATTAATAGAAGCATTCAGGAGAATGCACAATAGGCTGAGAAGCCACAGATACTTCTAACTCCACACTGTCCATAGAATAGCAATCTCAGGAATAAAAAACATTTGAATCTCAATAACTATTTACACACCTAGAGTTCTTGGGGTAACAGATTGTCTGAGACTTCTACTAATGGGTAGGTGAACGTAAACCTCATGAACATCTTGTTTACAAACCTCTCCTCTATCACGGTCAATCGCATAGCAGATGTAAATTGTGTCGATTACATTGTCTAGCACATGCACCAGGTAACCCAACACTACTATCAGTAGCACCCATGCCATTGCAGCCACAAAATATGAATCACTCCCAAGATTGGTACCAGCTTTTAAGATAACACAGGCCTGGTTATACATAAACAATCAAGACAAACATTGATATGGGAAACATAAAATAATGATAGAACAGTTAAACAAACTAGTAACAATGCATTAAATGGAGAGAATAACCAAATCCATTAATTAACCGACGAGCTTTTTATCTCAAAACGGAAAAGAACGGTTCATATTAATTTTTAGGACATTATTTCCGGGAGCCTGGAGTTTTATCAGAAAATGAAGTTTCAATCAAACTGACTTGTATCCTCCGCAACCTCCTTTTGACCTCAAAACAATTACGAAGAAATGAAGTATAAATTGACATCAAGTTATGGCTACCTAGTAAAAGTGTAGAGATGTTAATGGACAAAAATGTTGTAACTTGCAAGTTGTCAAACAAATTGTCACACATTTGGTTTCCAAGCTATCCAGTATCATGACCGATTTATCAAAGACTTGATCCAATATGTCAACAATTTATATTTGAGTGGCATTCTATTCGTAAGTGTGGTAGTTTTGTAAAAGCTCAGGTTCCTACTGGTTGGCCTAATTCCTATGAAGATACAATCCTCTGTCTGGAGCCGAGGATGATATACAACGTGGGTTGGTATGTTCCAACTCAATGGGTTGGATTTTACCCGAAAGTAAACAACTTCTCAGTTTCAAGTTGATAAGGAGAAGAGTGTATACAATAGGGTTTGGTATGTTCCAACTCAATGGGTTAGATTTTACCTGAGGGAACAGAGGTAATAAGATCCCAAAGAGTTCCAAAACATTCTTCAAGCTCTAGAGTTCTTGGGAAAGGATCTTGGAGCAAAAATACATTCATTCTACCCTTTCCATAATCCATTTTTTCCTTGTGTAACCCACTCTAGGCTAAATAAGGTTAATGAGCTTAAATTGAATCTTTATGTTATCCGAAACTGTTTATACAAGTTTAGTCCGTGAAATTTGTGCATCTTTCTTGTTACTTTTAGTATTTCTTTAGTTTTTGGGTATAGCAAATTGATCGTAGGTTGTGGCAACTGGAACATTGGGCATAGACTAGAACTGAAATTGTTTGCCAAATGTATGGGTGAGTCTAGGTATTAGGATTTGTGAAATTTCATGGAGTCCCATATTGAGTAAAATAAACTACTTGATACAGTACTTAAATCTTGAGACTCTCCCACCTAATGAACTAGTTTCTTTGATTAGACTCTTCTCTTGTGCTTAAGTCCTAATCAAGTTAGTCATTGTCTAGGGAATTATAAATATTAATGAGTCATGGTCTTCAGTCAAGGAACTGAGCTTTAATTTAATTTCGTAGGTTCAAACCATAATTTCATCATTTGGCTTGCATGAATTGAACTCAAATTTGTAGGATGAAAAGAATGGGATTGAGTCCTAATCGAATTAGACATTGTTAGGGAGAGTTATAACTATTAATTTGAGTCATTGTCTTGCGTCAAGGAGCTGAGCTTAATCTAATGTCGTTGGTTCAAACTATAATTTCATCATTTGGCTCGCATGGATGGATTGAACACAAATTTGTAGGATGAAGAGAATGGGATTTTGTACCCTGTTTCTTTCATTTTTTTTCTAAACACTAGCAAGAATTCTTTGTCTTCAATTATTTCCATCTTAATAAATTACTGGCTGAAATAGTTTACATTGGTATTAATTAGCACTTATCACAGTCTTTATAGGAGCATTAACTCTACTAACTATCTACTATTGGCATGATAGAAAGTTTCAATTTCGTAAAATTTTTATACCAAAACCTAACTTTCGTTACTACTATAGAAATTATTTCATGCTAAGAACATATATATCAGTGGACATTTCTAATACAAAATACGATATCATCATCACGTACCACTATTGTGTATGTTGCAGAAAAGACAAAAACAATGCCCGCCAGAATACGAGATGAGATGGTCTCCACGAAAACAGCAGAGAGAAGATTGCGTCTCAGTAGTTCATATGTCATCCTTGCAGAAGAGCAATAGGCTTCACCAGTTATTGCAGCAAAGTTTATGGTGAACTTGTTGAGAAAATCAACTGCTGTCATTAAGGCGTTTACACAGCACCGCAGAACAAGGTTCACTATCCCGGTAATATCCTCTTGTCTTGCACTGTCAACCGCAGAACGCACCATTCGAACAACAAAGATAAGCAACCCCGACAAACATATGGTGCCAGAAGAAGGACCAAAAGCATTTCTGCAAGCCAAATTCCCACAGTCAATGTCTTCCTAAATGAAAAGCAACCAACCATTCAACACAGTTGAACACTTCTTTCCATCAGTAATCCTATCAGCCAATCAACGAGTACACACCAGAGGGAACCCCTATAATATATATTCAGAAGCTAAAAGACGCACAACAGGTAAGAGCAATCTTGAACTGAGAAATTTTCAAAGCAACCAGCAAGAGCTAAACAATTACTGAAAATGGAATCAAAGAAAACATTTCAAACCAAGCACTTTAACAATGGGCTTCCGGAGTAAGAATTTCTGAAGTGAAAATTTATATATAAAAAACAAAAGATGTATTGTAAGCAAATCAAAGCACGCAATTTAATCCAATCTAACAGTGAAGTCCAGATGAAGCATGATATAAGCAAACAAATGTAAGGTAACAACAACAATGTTGACCTGAGAGAAGTTCGAATACTCCGCTTAGGAGTTTCATGATCCTTAGTGAAATACCAATTAGCTATAGTGCCACTGATGACATAAACTTGAGCTTCAATCATAGCTGCCGCAGACCACAACATGGTGAGAATAGCCAAAGCAAAATAAGCAGGAACCCACGAATCTTCCTTCCACACACAAGCATATCCGCTCTCCAAATTCTTCACCGCAATCTTCCCATTAAACTTCGAAAACACCATGAAAACCACTATTGGCACGTAATACGCGAGAAGCCCGACGATCAAACAAGGCAGCACCCCGAACAAGTTCAAATTCCTGGAAAGTGCGTGGGAAGCGACCCCGATTATGCTGACAGTGAGCTCCACGCGATGCCAATTCACAACCAAGATCCACACGACGACCCCAATCACCAAGAAGACGAAGACCATGACGATAACCCGATACGCGAGGGGGAAAGCGGTGCTGCAAGACGAGCCGAGGGTGCATGCGACGAACCAATAGACGTTGAGGAAAATAGGGATGGCGATGAAGAAGGGAATCGCAGCGTAGACAATTTGTTTGGTGTAATGCTTGAGTAAGAGAAGCAGAGCCCAGCACAAGGGAATGCTGAGAACGAAGGTGATGACGAGGGTCCATATGAGACCCTTGACCAAGTGCGAGGAAGAATCGAGGGAAAGCCACGAGGAAAGGGAGGAAGAAGTGGAAGAAGGGTTTAGGACGCAGGAGGAGGAGGTGGGGTCGTAGGAGAAAGATGAGAGAGAAGGGTAGTTGTCGTTGCGGTGGAAGACGGCGAAGATGCCGAAGGCGAAGGTGGAGATGACGAAGAGAAGGAAGAGGATGAGGAAAGGGAGGTCCTTGAAGGAGCGAGGACCTGAATTGTAAGTGATGTGAAGGTATTGCTGGTTTGACTCCGATTCTTCTTCCACCGCCGAAGATGCCGATGAAGGGTACGAGGGTTTCGACAGAAAGGGTTGCGTTGCCGAGGATTCGAATGGAGAATCGCCTTTGTTGTTCGGATCCTCGCTGCCACCCATCATGATAATGCACCCCAACAACACACACACACACAAACGGAACAGAGAACACAAAAACAGAGTGAGAGTCTCACGTTTGAATGGTGGCTGGCTAAGGTGATGTTCTGTTTTTTTGGACTCAATTCTGAGGTGTTTGGTGGCACTCTCAGAACAGGACTCTTTCAACTCATAATTTCCATGTGTAGATTCTTAATTTGTTATGTTCAATCCAAATATACAGAAAAAGAAATTTTGTATGAAGTGAAATTCTCCTCTCCAATAATATACTGCAGATTTTGTTTTTGTGATTTAGGAAAGGCCAGTGGATCTGATGGTGCAATAAAGTTTTGAATTTTGTAGTTTCACTTACGTATTAATCTAACTGGATTTTAATCGAATTTTTAGCATGCACAATAAATTAAAACATCATATTTTATGTTTTCTTTTCTTGCAAGTGGGTGAAATGAAATGTTCCTTGCATCATTGTAATTATTATTATTAGTATTAATTGATTGTGAGGATATTCTCATATACGTTTATTGAGATGCTGAATGTTAGTTAATGTGAAATAACGCTGTTTTTTTTTTATCATTATTATTATTATGGAAAGGACATGGATGCAAATTGGACAGGCCAAGCCCAATAGAAAATGAGACAGCAAATCAAAGGATGCCACGTGCAGCACATGGTTGATCGTTGTGTTGTGTTTTGCGTTACGACAAAAGTACCTTCGATTCGGAGACACTGCGTGCTCTGTTCAAAAACCTGAGCTGCAATCCACATGTTTTCAGTCTCTACCTTTTTACTTCGATTCTGTTCAGCACTTGCAAAACTAAAATCACACTTTTTCTCTTGCATTAATATTTAAAAAATAAGAAATATTATATCTCAAATTATGTCTGTTTATTCAAAAAAGGAGAATTATCTCTCCGACAACTGTTAAATTGTGTGCTATACTGATAAAATCTTGAAATCTTAATAAATAATAATATATGTGCAGAATCCTACAGAAAAAGCATGTGGGGCTTGTGGCTTTTCTTGTGGTTGTCGGATATCACCCCTTCCAATAATACAAATCATTTGTTGGCTTTCAATTCTAAAATTACACAAAATTATATGTGATCTGATTCTAATGAACTGCTTAGTGGTTAAGTTTATTCATTTATTTAGATGTAGGTATTTTTCATCGTGACATATAGCATTAAATAAACTTCCAAATTAAATCATACTTCTGAAAACATTTCCCCAATTTTAAAACAATATGCTCAGCATGTGAATTTAACTCTTTAGTCAAATAAAATGTTAAGAGCAAACATTAGCCTCTGACAGCATCAACAACTTGGCATCTAGTGAAAATTAACTGTCGTGAAAGCTACTTCCAAGATAGATAACTTATAATTGTGTGTTACTTTCGAACATTTTTCTCTTACAGTGAAAGAGAAATAGAAGGATGGAATCAAATCAGCTATGAGATAGTTATAAAAACTGTGGCAAAAAAAAAAATTAATAAAATAACTCTTCCCCTTGTTCTACAGCAGACGGCTGTATTAATATGAAGTGTTAAATATAAATACACAAGAATGGCCTTTAAAAAATATAATAAACAGAAAACATAAAACAGACTAAAAAAATACCAAATACAGCATGTTGCTAAGATCGTCACATATAAAAGAAACTGGATTTCAGTATATTTTTAACAGTAACAATCTACCAATTCTCTTTTAAGTCAAGTTGGCATGTTTGAACTATGTTTTGTAAAGCATGGTTTAGACCCTGAATGAAGCCAAATAATAGTTTTACAATACCATAATCGAAGCATGATGTGGTAGTGTTAGTTACCAAAAGGGAGAAAGTTCAAGTTTCATCATCCCAGTGGCTCTTATCTATCTCCCCAGAATCTGCTATCACTACCTTCTTTCTGGGTTTTCCACTGTAGGTTCCAGCTCCCCCTTCAATTGCATACACAATATCCATGCCTTGTACAACTTTGCCAAATACAACATGCTCTCCATCCAACCTGCAATGTTTACATCTAAATTGACATCATAACATAACTAATAAGTACTAACTATTGATAATGACCCAATGAGCATATATTTTTCCTTTATAAAAACAAATTCAAAGGTAGAGTCTATTTGTTGGAGTCTCACATTAGGTAAAATCAACTAATTGATCCACTAGTTAGGCTTCATGATTCTCCCACCAAATGGATTAGTGTTTTAAGTTAGGCTCTGCTGTTGTGCTTAAATCCTAACAATTAGTGTTTCCATTAAGAGTTGAGCTATAGATAGTCATTTATGACCTGGATTAAGGTGCAAACCAAATATTGATATTTGAATAAGTCTTGATAGTGTAAAAAAGTTGTCGTGAACGTGACCCCTTAAAAGGGTGACAATGCTATGAATCTCGCATTAAGTCTTGAGACTCTCCTTCTTAATAGACTACTCTTTTTCGGTGTGTGTGCAAACCTGAAAAAGACTGTGCTTAACCTATGAGAACTTTATCCAACTGCATCTGTTCCCCAGTCTAGAAATTGTCCAAACCATGCACTATCAGGACAAAAATAACTTACCAACTGGCCTTCACCGTCGTAATGAAAAACTGTGAGCCATTGGAATCAGGTCCTGAATTTGCCATAGAGACAACGCCTGATATCATGGGAGTATGATTTCATATAAAAAAAGTCAAACAAGTCTTACAAATGACAGAAAAAATCAAGTTCTAAAATATCTATAATAAAAATTGTACACACCAGCATGAGAATGTTTAATCTTGAAATTCTCGTCAGGAAAGGTGCCACCATAAATAGATTCAGATCCTTTACCATCACGATGAACAATGTCTCCTCCCTGAATCACAAAACCAGATACTATCCGATGAAATGGTGTTCCTTTGTAATGAAGCTTTAAGCCATTTTCACTCTTTCCTTTCTGCCCTACACAACATGGAACACTCCTAATCAGTGCAAGGACCAGTCGGGATCAAATTAATACACAAGATGAAGAGACTACAGCTACCTGTACACAAAGCTCTAAAATTTTCTGCAGAAAGAAAATTCAGTCATTAGAAATTGCACTGCTGTAAAGTATGAGTAAACATTACAGCATGTAAATAGCTATATATCCAACAAGAAAACTTCATCAAGCACATTTAAGTCTGAGTGTACAGAAATAACTGAGGTCTAGACACCCTGTACAAAAGTGTGAAAGAAAATGACTATCCACAAACATGACATTTTTAACAAAGAAGCTAACTCGTGGTTCAGGAAGAATGAAAATTCATATTTTTTTTAACAATTAAGCTGCAGAAGGGAGAACTTGAAATAGAAGGACATTGACATACCCACAGTTTTCGGTACAACTTGGCCGTATAATCCAATCACTATCCTACCTGCAGGAGCTATTTTGTAAGTCAAATTGATTCAAATGATTGCATTGGGTAAAATTTCTAGAAATATTGCTAGACAACCTAAATGCTGTTTGTCAATATCAATGTCCAAGAACACTCTGTGTGTAATTTCAGGAACCGGTTCAATTTTCTCCTCAACAACCTACATTAGAAAAGGGAAAGGTTTATCAGTTAAGATGGAAATCATAAGTTGGAAAAATTTACAGATGACCTTATGTTGAAATTACAAGGTTTTACAGAGAAAGAGAGTTGAGAAAACGAAAATAACCTTGAAATATGAGTATAAAAATTTGATACGATGATCTTATTCAAAGACTAAAGAAGTAACTTGTATTCATACAAATTAATAGACTCCTAATCTACCGCGGTATTATAAATCTAAATCACTGTCTTGAATGAAAATATTCTTAGATACTATTCCTACATTAGAACGTTTTTAGGATTTACTCTTAAATGAGATAGTTTTTGACATTATTCTCATTAATACATGAGTCATTGTTTAATTTTCATGGGTATTTAGTGTCAATAAATAATGCTCTCAATACAGGTTCACACATGATAAAGTGGATAAAAAAAGCCTCATATATTCAGAATGTGATGTGACTCGAGATACAACTTTAACCAATGAACCTATACCAAATAGAGAGCTACCACCACAAATAAAGAAGCAAGTTCCAGTTTTAAAAAGACACGAGTCTAAACTGAAATTCATTCAAATATAAATGAGGGTAACACCCCAAAAGCAGGGAATGCTCATAATAAGCTGCGAACGAGGAAGTTTGAACACAGACATGATGGTTTGATTTCAGCTGAAAACTCAAACTGAAATCAAAGGATAAAGTTAACTCTAGCAGTATTGCTGGCCTTGGGGCTACAACATTTTTCATATTGCTTTTCTCATCAAAAGACCGTCCTCTTTCTATTTATGTCACATTCTTCCACCCATATGCTATCCTAACCTAGTACCCTGTCTTCATCAATTTCAATCATATTTCTACTGATCACAGCCATCAATGAGCTCTAAATGCATCTCGTGATTTGGACCTACACCATAGATACATTTCACTAATAATTAAAGGAATCATGTGAAATAACAACCTCCGTGTCTCGACCCTCCATTTGAATGTCCATTATCTTGTTCTTTCTAAAACCAAACAAGGCACGAGTAAACAAAATCGATCTACAGAGATGGATGCCTTTTCAAACTAGCTAATATTTGCATGTCCCACCCTTGATGCAATTTGGCAGCTAAACCCCATTTTTCTCATGAAGCTACTTAGTTTTTCTAGTCTGCGGATGGAACTTGAAATACCTTACCTTGGTTCATACACCTGCTAGTACCGCATACACTAACCCATCCAAAAAAATCCTTAAGCAACTTATACTCAAAAAATGAAGAAGGAACAGATCATAATACATAAGCATGTTACACAGCTCCAGCACAATCCACAGAATCGAGCCATGAGAGTTCATCACCAATCAACTTGTATAGAAGAAGCCAACAAGAACAAAAGTAATTAAAATGGAAAATTTTAAAATGCATCCGAAAGCAAAACCATTATATTACATTAAATAGTTTTGCTTAAGAGGCGCACTTCCTCGGTGGACATTACAGATAATGTAAGCAAAATTAAAAAGACAAAAACGCGCATTTTAATTTCATTCTATCAGAAAAAAGAAAGTATAGATTCAAACAACGCGGCAAACGATTGCAATGGAAGGTTCAGATCAGTGCAAACAAACTGAAAACAAAAAGTACCAAACACCATCATACTCACACTAATACCATCATTACGCCTGAAACCAGGCCCAATTGCCCAAAACAGATCCAAATAACAACAGTATAGGAAGAAAGAGTTAAATTGCTTACCAGTTTTGAAGTAGTAGAGCCATAAGTAGTAGTAGAACCAGTATATGCGAAAATGAGGAAAATTGAGAGAACAAGGAAAAGAAGGAGAAATCGTGGGTGAACGAGAAACGCGATCGCTTTACGCATTGCTTCGATACCCTCTTTGCTCACTGATGCCCAATCAAAGAAAAAGCGAAACTTTCTTATCCCCCATGGCAGATGACATACTGGGTTCGTTTCAGACCTCGTAGTGTAAACGAAACGTTGGAAAAACCGAAAGTAACTGTAGCTGGAGCTGAAGATGATTCAAGCTCGCAACAGAGGGCGGTGCGCAACGTGAGCCACAGTAAAAAAAAATATTAATTATTTATTTTTTTAAAAAAATAATACTTTTACAGCCTTAAAAATTACTCTCACCCTGTATTTATGAATATAATATGGTATATTGGAATTTTTAATTAAAAATAAAATAAATATAATTGATATATTATTATTTTGTATCATTAAATGGAATTTTTATTTAATAAATATTAAAATATCATTATTCTATTTTAAAGATGAGGAGGTCGTGGTTCCCAAATTTTTGAACAAGTGCTAATATTTTGAATTCATTGAATAAATAATGTTTAAGTAACCATTTAAACAATATTTTTTAATTATATTTAACTTTTTTTAATATAAATTATCATATTTTAAGAATGTAATTATTTAAGAAAATGATTTTTTATTATTAATTTTGATAATTTTTTTTTATAATTTTAGATATTATTTTTTAAATATTTTTTTATTTTTTTTGTTTTTAATATTTTTAAATTATTTAAGAGATACAATTTCATATAATAATAAAAAATTGGTAAAATTTAGTAATATTTGTTTAAGGTAGTGTAAAAGTATTATTTTACACTACCTTAAACAAATATTACTAAATTTTACACTCGAAAAGTCTCATGGTCACAAACCGACAAAAATCAGAGTTAGTGGATAAAATAATTTCTGAAGGGAAAAACAATGTTAGTAACGTTTTATTGAGATAAGATAACAGGTTAAAGAATTTAAAATTCAATTCATTTTTGAAAAAAAAATTTCACCAGTTTTCTTTTATACCTACAAGTTTAATATATGAAAATATATCTTACCTGTTTATTAGAAATATCTTTTAGTTATTTATATAATTCTCTTATTTCACGTTATATTCATATATTATATAAAAAAAAATTGATTCATGAATAGAAAATGTAAAATTCTATTTTTTTTTCTTTAAAATATATAAGATTACTTCGTAATCAAATGTTCTAGAATCATCTTTTTTTTTTTTTATTTTCTCCTTTTTTAAAATTTAATATTTTTCTTTCTTTTCGTTAGAGTTAACAACATAATCATGGGAAGAGAGTTTTTCCACTCCGTTGTTTTCTTTCTTGTGTATGTTCTCTTAAGTTGTATTTATGTTTCTAGAGCCATTTTAGAGTTTCTAGATCTTTGAACACCTTGAAGAAATAGTAGAAATTTGTCCAACACAACAAGATGACTGAAGCTGGGATTTAAAAAATTGCATGATGATTTTTTTGTCAAATTTGTTGTTGCTTGTTGAATTTGTGTTACGGGTACCGTTGTTATGATGCATAATGACTTTTTTGTTCCATGAGTTATTGATTTTATTTAGAAAGGAGAAATACCTAATTTTTACGTGTCTTGATGTGTATGTGTTATGGAAAAATTTTAGAGTTTTGTTAAATGCATGTTAATTGAAATACGTTTGTATTATTAAGGGGTTGCAACTAGTTAAAGATTGTTTCTGACATGGTATAATTGACTTTGGCTCTTGTAGTATGTTGGGCAGTGACGAAACTGCAGATTCTAAGCTTCTCTATCGTGCAAACTTGCTGGGTGACGACTTGCTCAGTAAGTGCCAAAATTAATTTTAACATAGAGTTTCTCTCGTTGGGCGAGCATTCTCGTTGGACGAGTTGAGTTTTTATGCTCTTAGTCATCTCGAAAAAAATTGAATTCTTACTTCATTAACCATGAGATCGAGCTGAAAGTTTTACAACAGGTTCTAGACATATGATGTTTTGTTTTGACTGTTGGAATCTTTGTTTGAAAGTCTAAAATGGACAATTTCTCATATATTAGGTTATTGACAACTTTGACATCTGTCACTTGTTTAGTACATAACTTTTTTATATAATTATTCAACTGTGTTGATTCTTTTTGTATTGAGTTCTTGAATAAGTTATCTTTAATGTGAACGTAAGAATATAACTTTTGGAATTTTGTACAAGCTGCAGTTTTATTTTTAAAAAATACCTAACTAATTTTGCATGTGTGTTGTTAAGTTATTATGTAATATACTTGGTGATTATGTGAATATTTGCGGATGAACTTTTATAATATAATTATGTATGAAATTGTGACGATGATGACCTTGTCAATGGATATGTGTGTTGTATATTGATGATTTAATGGACGATACTTATTAAACTGTGAATTGAGGATGATGAATATATTTTAAAGGAAAAATCATGTTAAAGTATACTTGTTTTGGTGTATATTGATGTAGAAAGTCAAAATTTGAAAATTTATTCTGAAATTTTACTAATGATTCAAACTCATAAAAGAAAATTAATTATGAGTGGAGAATAGCATGAGGTTATGGTTAGAATAACCATTTATAGTTCTAGTGTGTTGTAAATTAAATATTTTCAAATATGTTTATAATATGATGGGAGAAATGATTTTCCGTGAAAGTCCATACATAGAGATAAGAGTTGCACATGAAAGGGATTGTTTTTAGATAAATTCAAAGAAGAAATAAAAAGTGCTTTCCAGTTTTTGTTTAAAACGAAATGTTGAACAAGACGTGGAAAATTGAAATCGCTTAATAAATATTTATTTTACAAATGTTAAATGATTATTAGATTAGTATAACCAGAGTATTATATAGTTATGAGAAATAGCTGATTGATTCAATATAATTTATCAAATACGAATTTTATTTGTGACTTTGAAAGCGAGACGGGAGTATTACGAAGAAATTATATTATAAAGATTAAATATAATAATGAAAAAAAAAAAATATATATATATATATATATATATATATATATATATATATATATATCATTATTTATGTTATTCTTGCCGACGGACTTTAAGAAGGGCCCAATACCTATGAAAGAGCTATCAATTGAGATGAGATATCCAGAATTTGTCATTTTTGTTTGATTATTGGCAAATTATTTTTTTATTATATATTTTGTTCGTTTAACTTTTCCAATTATTTTTAATTTTCAATTTTTTTCTGTCTTTTTTTTTTACTTTTATGTATTATATTTTTCATTTAATTTTTTAAAAACAATTTGCTGAAAATAGGTGAAACATAAAAAATAAAGTTGAACTGCGTTTTAAAAAAATTCTATAATTTTCATAAATATCATTGATATGTAATCTTACGATTGTTTTAGGACTTAGAAAAAACAGTTTGTCAAAAGTCGTATAACGATATGTCCCAAACTTTAATAAAAAGTCAAGTTTGAAAATTTATTCTTCTTATACATTTATGCGAATATAATAACATGTAATTTTAATTTAAATAGATAAGAAAAAAATGGAACTGTTTATGTTTATATACTTGTTTGGTATACTTCAAAATCTCAATCTCGAGTTTTATTGTGTAAATTAATGTTGTAAATTACAACATGAGTACTTTTTACTAATAATCGCTCTTAAATCACTTATATAAATATTGGTTAATTCTAAGTAACCTGTCATGTTTTACTTAACTTTTATTAATTTTAAATAAAATTTTAAGTATTGTTTAACACATAAACATTCGTAGGTCAAACAAAATCATCTAAGATGTGATTTAAAAGATTATAAGATTGTTCACGTGTAATGTCTTTTAATGTTTACAAAGTTTAATTCTTGTCTTATAGTTTGCTAATGAAAATAATCATGTTGTTATATAGTTTCCAATATTTTAAAATAAATTAATAGTTGTTGGAAGTACTATATCTAAAGATAAAATCAATTCATAATAAGTGAATATAATATTATTTTACAAATCGATTTTATGAAATTGAATTAAGTTTAAAACTTATTTCTAACAATAACATTTCAGCATATTGATAAAAAATACTACAAAATTACTGATCTTATTACAAATCCCGTTATTGATTCTTTCATGGTCATTGAGAAGTTTCAACATGAGAATATCTTCCATGCGTATGACAAACTTTATAAAACATTGATTTATGTAGTTAACAAAGTGAGCATGGGAGAGTTATTGATACAAAATGACTTGTACTCATTTTTATAAGATAGTGTTGATGTGACATAAGAACAAATATTAATTGCAAAATGTATAGAACATTTATAAAAGTATTTGTGAAGTAACATTTTGGTTTAAAATATTGTATTGATTTGTAGTTTGGTGTTTATATATTAATTAATGAAAACAAATTATTAAACTTTTATTTAACAAATTTTAAATTTTAGATATTTTAACTATGCTTTTTTTTAATTCTTCACTATAATCACATATTTAAGATTTATTTCAATATAAAGTAAAAAAATAATGTTTCAATGCACTGTAAATATTAAATATATCCCTTAAAAATATATATTATAAAATTAAATTTCTTTGATATTTAAATTATTTTAATGTATTTAAATATCAAATCTTTATCAATGGCTTATAAAAAAAATTACCAAAACGTTTTATCTATTTTTAGTTGAAACAATTTATTTATCTATAACAATATATAAATGGAATTTTTTTTGTCCACTTTTTAATTTTCAATTTTACTCTTAATTAATATTTTAAAAATTAATTATTTTATAATTAGTTTATTTTTAACCGTTTTTTTTAAATCTTTTTTATTTTGACCGTTATTTTAAAAACCTTTTTAACAATTATTTTATTTAACAACTATTTTAAAATTTATTATATATATATATTAAAAATAAATATTATTGATCTTATAAAAATTAAAAAATGCGAATACATAGACGCGACATGTGTGTTCGCTAATTGTTATTATTATTAAAATTCAAGACTTCGTTGCCGGTTATCGTAGATGATTTTGAATTAGGATTCAAATTTCATATTACATTATTATTTTTTAAAATACCTATTTAAATTTTGGATTTTCTAAGAAAAATACAATTGGTTTTTTATTTATTTTTGTGTGTACAATTTTTGTTTAAATTTTAATGTTGATTTTAAACTCAAGCTCCTTAAATATTTACTCCTATGATAATGTCTACCCTCTTCTCTTAATCATATTCAATTTGTCAATATAACATAATTTTTAATAATTTCATTTTAAAATAATCGTCATTTCCTTCCTTTATCTTCTCATATCATTAAATACAAGACCAAACTAAACGATGTAAAAAAAAACAATGATGTCCTTCCCTCCCTCACTCTTACTTATTTTTAATATATTAACGTAAAAAAGATTTTAATGCACGTATTATTAATTAGTTGCCATATTTGTATAGAAGAGAAAAATTAATAACAATAATAATACTAAAATATTTTCTCTGGTTTATTGGGTTAAAAAAAATAAAGAACATAGTAATTTATATTATTTAATTTTTTGCACAGTTTAATAATTATTTTTGTTTTCTCTCTGATCATCTTTCCTTTCTTTTTCGTTTTTGCCGTAACAAACACAATGAACCGAGTTTCGTCTTATCTTTAACGTTGTCGTTTGATTGTTGATAGGACAAGGCACTAATGTAAGATATGTGAACCATACAAACTCTCATCTTATCTTCATTCAAATTTCACTATTTTTTTAATGTATAAATTATCTTCTTTTTTTTTCTGTTATCATACTTTCACTCTATTTTCTCATTATTTTACTTATGAAGTTAAATGTTTTTTTCTTCTCTCTTGTTTGTTATTTTTGGTTCAATCCATATTTTGAGATATTATTTAATGACCATATAGTTGGGTAGAGAAAAATGAATTTAAATATTCATTAATGAAGGTTAACATAATAATTACTGTTCCAAACAATGGACACACTCGTTATCATGAATTGGTGATTAAAAATAAATTGCAGCTTTGTGATGATTATGTGTTGAATATGACATTGTTGGTTTTATAGGTACGACATCTTATCCTATCAGTTATCAAAAGCGATGAGAAAAACACAGTCAATGATCGATAAAGTTAGGCGTATTTATTTTTTTTAATTATTAACTTTGATTTCAACTTCACAAATCCAATTTCATTTGAATTTAATATTTTAACTTTGTTTGGACGTGTCTCAGTAAAAGTTTTATGATAATCAGAGATAAAATTAATTTTTACTATATAAATAAATAAATAATTTATTTTATAATTCTGTTAAAAAATTGAATTAACCATATCTTATTAAAGTTGAAGGTTCATTTATGTTGGATTATTTTTTGAAAAAAATAATTATTTTTGTTCTTATTTTAAATAAATAAATTACATTATTCATAAAATAAAACTTGTAATTTCAATAATTACTTTTATAATAGATAATGATTTTATGTAGTTTATTATTAAATTTTAACAAAAAGTTATCATATGAAAAAAAAAAATAAAGACATAAACAAATTTTCTTACTATATTTTAATAAAAGTTGCTAAAATGACAGTAATTGAATTGGATTAGGTACAGATGAGTTTTAAAGATCAAATTTAAACCTTACAGTATTGTTATGTCATAAAACTCTCCATTCAAAAATGTATTTACATACTTTATTTCATTTACTTCCCAAAGGGTCAGTGTTATTAATACCAAATATATTATTAGGTTTCACACTATTAAATAAACTTTTTTAGAATTGAATGATATATTTTAAAAATAGTTTTAAGGGTTAAGTATGATTTTAATCTATTTATTTTGACCCAAAATCGAAATTCGTTATTGTCAGAAACTTTAATATATTTTGGTCATTAAATTTTAAAAATGAATGAATATAGTTTTTTTAACTCAATTACGTTAACTTTTTTTGAAGTGTCGAACATATTTCTCGGTAGATATTAAACAAAGAATGTGTCAAATAATATAAAAAACTCTAATACTAATATGAAAAATATTTGAGACGTAAAAAAATGTTAACATAAGTGAATTAAAAAGACTATATTCATTTATTTATAAAATTTAAAAATTAAAATATATCAAAATTTCAAACAAAAATAAATTCAAATTTTGAATCAAACTTCAGATATTAAATTCGTGCTTAACCCTAATTTTAATATCACTCTAATTACATAAATTCTATTATTATTATTTTAGAAAAATCAAATTATTAAACAGTAGGGTTGTGGTGATTGTTTTTTGGCTCTATCAGACAGGACACAATCCGACACAACATGCGCTGTCTTCACACCCGTACGGTACCAAGACAGCTGTTTTTTGGCTTTTTTTGTTTTTGTTTTTAATTTTTTTCTCTCTCGTATATATTCAACTACGTCATTTTTCAATATCATATCAGGTAGGAAAAGTGCAAGTCCAATATTTTTAATAAAACAAAAAGTAGTATATAATATTTAATAAAATATTCATAAAACATAATAGTTTTTAATTTCTTATGCTTTCCACCATGGTTTCTAAAAAGTTATATATAAAACAACACCCGTTCCTTTTAGGTGGATACATAATTATTTAACATATTTTAAAGAGAGTGACACGTGTCGACAGTTGACCCGTGTTAATACTGTGTTTCTATTTATATATAAAATATTTTAAAAAATAAAATGTATAGTAATAAATAGTAACAAATATCTTAAAATATTATAAAAATAAGATAACCACTATTTCAAAAGTCAAACAAACAAACCACAGATCACGAATCTTCAAAAAGGAATAAATACTTGTGACTTGGATCCTTAAATTTAGGACCGGGATTTGATTTACAGTTTAAAAATTATAATTTTATTTTACAATGAACATGCCAGAAAATTTATTGAATCTCATTAAAAGTTTTTAGATTCGTTTTTATTAAAAAGAAAAAAAAAACAAAACAGAACATTGGTATACGACATGTATTACTAACATTATATTTGTTTAGCAATAGAGAAAAATAATAAAAATAAATAAAAACATGATATTTCCGTTGCCGGGACTTGAACCCGGGTCTTTCGGGTGAGAGCCGAATATCCTGACCAACTAGACTACAACGGAATTTTTGCTAAAACAGGTTCACAAAATACGAATATAATTAGAAACGAAACGAGAGAAAGGAAAAAAAAGACAATTGAGAACTTACCCCACACACTTATGCGCTGAGGGAGATAGAGGAAGAGAATTAAAGTTGAAATTCAATTTTTTCAGACACTTATGGTGCCAACTGTTCACACACCCAGATTTCTAACTCATTCATAAATACCACAAAAAAATATCTGCAAGTTAAGGGGGAATAATGGTCCATGTAATGTTAATAAATAATTTTTTTATTTATTTAGAAAAACGAAGTTCAAATCTTGCTGAAAGAAAGGTTAATTACTTTAATTTCTTCACCAGGTTGTTAAATTTTCTATTATTTTTCCTTTTAAATTTAAGAATCTCTCATGGAGAAAATTTAGACCAAGAATTATGTTGAACAGGTTTACGTTAAGCAAAGCATAGATCAATGTTTCCACGAAACATGTCTCTCTCACATAACATTCTAGGTCACGACGGGTATTTTTTTTAAGATTGTGACAAAGATATGATAAAATCTTAGGGGAGGCAACAAAGAAATTCTTGCTTGCACTTCTGTCAACAAAGGAAGAAAGAAAGAAAAAAAAAAAACCGTTGCTTGTACTCTGAAAAACATCTTTTTTTGATTGAACGATTATTTCATTGCTACTTAAACCAAAATTTCTAAACTATACGTGTTTTTATGGTTAAACCTAAAATTTAATTTTCTAATTAGTGAATATAATTTTTTTTTCTAAAATTCAATTTGGCTTGGGATGAATTAAAGAAAAACTCATTAATATTGCAATTGTTTTTTATGAATATGAATAAGTCGACTTCGTAAATAAATGCGAAGGTGCACGTCGTTGAAAGTTTTATCGTTTAGGAATTAAATTCCCATCGAAGAAAAAGTTAACATTGATAGATTTGAAAATGGAAACCCTAATTTCCACAAAAAAGTGGGACATAAGTAGGAAGAAAAAAAAGAAAAACTCACTCACTCTCACCTCTTTTCTCCACCAATTTCCGCATCACTTCTTACCAAATACTTGGACTTAATTGTTGATAAAGATGGAAAATTATTATTTACTTTTATCCTGGGTTTATTAAGATTAATCATTAATTTTTAGAGTATTAATTAAAGAAAGAGAATATAGATAATCAAAGATTTAAAATTTATACCGGTTCCTTACATGTACTTGTACAGCACATGCGCCACTTAAACAGTACATACGTAGATAAATACTTATACGGTAGATTAGACAATGAATTACGTTGGACCTACACACCGACCAAGGTGGTCGTACCTTACACATGTGAAATGTCAAATATGGCCACTACGATGAACATTGTGAAAATTGTTTCTATAAACTATAAACTCTAGTGTATCCCACACAAGAATATAGTAAATATATTTGCAATAGAGTAAAAAAGTTTCTTTTTAGTATTTTATTATTAGCAATAATTGTTTTCATTTTAAACATGAGATGAGTTAAATTGATCATAGAATATTATATAAAATTGAAAAGTTTGCTCCAAGTTGCCGACTGCAGATGAATCAAAACCTTTATTTGAATACTTTTAATTTAAATATTAAGTCACCACAAAGTGTATTCCTTTTTTTTTTTATCTATTTAAGTGACCATATGCTGTAAAGAAACAACGATCATTCAACATTTACCTACCATTTTTGGAGAATGAGATTGCTTATTAAAATACCAATTGTAACTTATGGGTAAATCTAATCATATACTTCCACGACAATTTTAGAGAAAATGTGATAATCACTTAATTAACTATTTATAAAATTATTATTGCCTGATTCACATGTTAATTATACAAGAATTATCACATATAAAAAAAGATGTCAAGATATAAAGTTTGAGCTTATTATAATATATATACTGTTTTTTAATTTTCAATTCTAAGTTGATTTACTCAAGTGATCTATATTCTTAGACGTGTATCATGTTTTATTGCCGAAAAACATGTTTGAAAACATCTAGACAAATTTATTATGATGTTTTTATTTACTGTTGCTAACAACGAGTTATTATATTTAAATTGTGTTTTCCATTCTTAAAGGTCATGACGTCAACAGTGATGAATAAAAAAAACAACTTTAATAATAATAATAATATAAAAAAAAACAGCCTTTATAGTCTATTCATGTTCAACATCAGCCATAAATGACGTTGAAAGCAAAAGAAAGAAACCTATCTATTTAAATTTAACCAAATAAAGCCTGATTATCTTTTATGGAGGATGAGTGGAGCTGAAAACAAGGGTGCAGACTACACTTGATTGAAGCATGCTTGAGCATAAAGGAAGAAGGAAAGTGGAATATTTTATTCTTTTAAATTTTATTTTTTTCAGATTGGGTATGCTCTATTTTAAAAATATTAAATTTACGTTTGTATACAATTTATTAATTAAAAAATAGATTTTACAACAGGAAAATAAGAAAAAAAAAGTTAGGTGACTGACTCTGTGTTGATGATAGATGAATCATGTTCTTCAATTCTGAGTTTGAAAATATCAACAACTACTGAATGTGTGATCAAGTGGACGAGTTGGTCCCATGGTGGATCTCCATTGAAAACAGTGAATATTAAAAAATAATGTGTACGATCTAAATCTGGTAAGGACCATAGAGAGTACATTTCTTTTTTTTATTTCACACTTTTCTATCCTATATAATATCAATTTAATAGTAAAAAAAAGGTAAGAAAACCTCTACAGTTCCCGTCCAATTGCAGCTACAGTGATTGCACCCTCTTCAACGTTAACGTGTTCAAACTCGGGAACACAACACTACTATAAATACATCACAAACGTTTTCGGTTTCTCCATGTCCAAATACTCAGCACCGTTAATTCTATTTTGATTGTGGTCAATCCGATGGGCACCGCAACCGTCTTTTCGTCTCCCACTGTTTCAACCACCGGTAAATGGCTGGGCTTCGTGGCCGCCGTCTGGATTCAGTGCATCTCCGGCAACAACTACACCTTCTCCAATTACTCCGACGCGCTGAAATCACTCATGCATCTCACGCAGGTGCAACTCAACAACCTCTCCGTCGCTAAAGACATCGGAAAAGCCTTTGGGCTTCTCGCGGGCCTCGCCTCCGACCGCTTTCCGACTTGGGCCATTCTCCTGATAGGCTCCGTGGAAGGCCTGATAGGGTACGGAGTCCAATGGCTCGTTGTCAGCCAGAGAATCCAGCCCCTTCCGTATTGGCAGGTATAATAAAAAAGAGGTTTTTCAGATTTGTGTTTGGTACTTGGAATTCAAAGTTCTTGTAATTGATTTAGTAATGGTAAAACGACGCAGATGTGTGTGTTTCTGTGCATGGGAGGGAACAGCTCGACGTGGATGAACACTGCCGTTTTGGTAACGTGCATACGCAACTTCCGGACAAACAGAGGACCCGTTTCGGGGATTTTGAAAGGCTTTGTAGGGTTGAGCACTGCGATATTCACTACGCTCTGTTCTGCGCTTTTCGCCGACGACCCTGCCTCCTTCCTCGTCATGCTCTCTCTCGTTCCCCTCGTCGTTTGTCTCACCGGTATCTTTTTCCTCCGAGAGCTTCCTCCCGCCGTCGCCGCCGCCGGAAGCGCCGAGGAGGTCAGGTATTTCGGCGTCTTCAACGTCGTTGCCGTCGTCGTCGCTCTCTTCCTTTTGGTGTATGGCTTCGTCCCCAGCCCTGGGGTCCTGGTGTCGCGGGTGTTCGTCGCCGTTTTGCTCGTTATACTGGCTTCGCCGGTGGGGATTCCGGTGTACACGTACTTCAAGGGACGGCTCGGAGCGGGGAATGACGTGGAGGGGCAGAGAGCGAGTGAACCGTTGCTTCGGAGTGGGGAAAAGGAAAACGAAAGCGTGGCGGCGGTGGCGGCGGTGGAAGAGGAGGCTTTCGTGGAGAAGAGAGCGCCGGAGGTGGGTGAAGAGCACACGATAATGGAGGTGCTGAAGAGCGTGGATTTTTGGATCTTGTTCGTGTCGTTTCTCTGCGGGGTTGGAACCGGTTTGGCTGTGATGAACAATATGGGTCAAATCGGGTTGGCTCTCGGGTACCCGGATGTCTCACTTTTCGTCTCTTTGACGAGTATTTTCGGATTCTTTGGACGGATCATCTCGGGTACCGTTTCCGAGTTCACCATCAAGTAAGTCTTATCATTCCACCTCAACCAAACCAACTTGCGTTTCTGTTATGTTTTCGTAGATTTTTATTATGTTTTCATACTATGTGTGACCGAAACAAAAGCATTTTGTTTTATCTTCAATTGTGAATAATCAAATTTAATATAGAACATGACGGCTGAAGAAACATATAGCACTTGGAATTGGAATTAACACGAAACAAATAAAGTAAAATGAATAGCAAGTGGGATATCCTAGTCGCAATCTTGTGGATCATTTGTCTAATCATACATTTTACTTTTGCTTGTTGGATTGTCAAAATATTATAGTACATATGCTTGATGTTCACTCACATTTATTTTTTCAATTTTTAGTTTGCACTTTTCTTATACCATAACTTGTTGATTGTCAATATTATAATACATATCGGTGACGAGACAATAAATTATTGCCCGAATTAAAGTAGTTTTTGGACAGATCTTAGTCTTAACGAACTTTTTTTGTGCCTCAAGGCAGAAGAAAGTTAGATTAATTTGATTTGGAGCATGATTAGTCTATTACAGTAAGTTAGGTACTAATTTATCAGAGACTTGATTTCGTGCATGTTTTGTCTATTATAGTAAGAATCAATTTGTCTTTAAAGTTTAATCATCTATTTTAGGGGGTATATTTGCAACCAGAAAAGCAGTGTTAAATGTTGGTGTTGTTAGGACTTTGATAGATTATTTCATGAAGTTTGAACTGTGTAGCTTCATTTCTAATTCCAAAATTGATCTGCAGAAAAGCAGCAACACCAAGACCTCTTTGGAATGCAGCATCTCAGCTTCTAATGGCTGTTGGTTACATACTGATGGCCATGGCTATGCCAGGTTCTCTATACATTGGATCAATTTTAGTTGGGATATGTTATGGGGTTAGGCTTGCAATCACAGTTCCAACAGCCTCGGAGTTATTTGGTCTGAAATACTATGGTCTCATCTACAACATTCTCATCCTTAACCTTCCTCTGGGCTCTTTCCTTTTCTCTGGTTTGCTTGCTGGCATACTGTATGACATGGAAGCAACGACAACTGAGGGAGGAGGCAACACCTGTGTCGGAGGTCACTGTTACAGACTCGTCTTTGTAGTCATGACAGGAGCATGTGTTGTTGGCTTCTTCTTAGACATTCTCTTGTCCTTCAGAACCAAAACTGTTTACACAAAGATTTCCATGAGCAAGAAACCCAACAAATCCTTATCAGCATCATCAAGTAGCCGTTGATTCATTATGGGGCCACTGAATCACATTCCTGGGATTGATGAACTCTATATGCTCAAATGATATCTCAATATCCTATCAATTAACTCATTTTTTTTAAGAAAAAGGAGGCTCATTGTTTTTATTCCATTTTTGCCTCCGTGGTGTGCTTTTATTTCCTTTATAAATGTGTTTGGAAGGATTAGTAAGAACTGTTTAGTATCGATGTGATGGGTTTTTTGGTAGATTAAAACACTATATATATATATATATATATATATATGTTGTTTTTATCATATTCTTTATACCAGTGTTGTTTGGTTACTAAAAGTATGAAAGTGACTGTATTAAGGTTGCAATTCTTGGCATTGCATCATGTGTTATATCTTGTTCTTTTGTATTGCATTGGCAGCATGTTTGTTCAATGAAGGAGGTTCCATTGATGCATTATCAAATGTTTTTTGCTGTTTACAGAAAACAGTTGGCCCTTTTGAGAACTTCAGCCAAGATTTTTTTTTAAAACTTTTGCTTTCATCAAAATTCAACAGTTTGTTTACATGAAAATAAGATCGGTGATGTCTTGATGATTTTAGTTAATACTACCACTATATTTAGTTACTTCAAAATTAATTTAATAGTTCAACGAACAAATATATGATGAATTTTTTTTAATTAGATACCCCTAATATACAACTTTAAGATTTGTTATAATAATTTTAATGTTAAATAAATAAAAAATTGTAATTATTTCACAAGCATAATAAAGAACATCATATGACTCTCTCATGCATACATTTATTAAGAAAAAGAAATAAGCATAACAACAAAGTTTAAATTAAAACCAAGACTAAATGCGCATCCATACCATATTAAATAGTGAAATTAATAAAAAAATTAATGAAAATAAGTTAAGATGTATCATTAATTATATGAAAAAGAAGGATGAGTCAGAATTTATGTGAAAAAGAAGAATGGTTTGATATAATTCTTAAAGAAATTAAAAGGAAAATAAACTTAACCTTTAAAAAGGCTTTAATTTTGAAATTGTAAAAATTTATTTCCGTTGCCAGGACTTGAACCCAGGTCTCTCGGGTGAGAGCCGAGTATCCTAACCAACTAGATTACAACGGAATTTTGATGATAGTAAATAAAGTAACTCTCCCTACTAAAAAACAGGAAAGAGAGATAAACAAATTAATTTCTCTTCGTTCCAAAATAATGTGTCCTTTTTAGATATGTTCGTCTCTGAAAACATCTGACAAAATAATTTAAGTCAATATCTGACAAAATATTTTAAGTCAAGGAAAGCATCATAATAATGTTCATTGAGAAAAATATACAATTATTTCACAAGCATGACAAAAAAATCATTCGTACATTTATTTAAAAAAAGAAATAAAAATAACAAAAAAATTGCTCAATATATTAAAATTTCAAAGACAGATTAATGCTTAATATACATTTATACAATATTAATTTTTAAATAGTGAATGTAATATAAAAAAAAAGTTAAGATGTACCATTAATTATATGAACGGAATAATGAGTAATAATTTATGAGAAAAGGAATAATGGTTTGACATAATTCTTAAAAAAAGTAAAAGGAAAATAAACTTTCACCTTAAAGTTAAAAAATTTATATTTCAAGTATATTAACATTGTATTTGTTTAGCGATAGAGAAAAAAATAAAAAAATAAAAAAAATATAAGATATTTCCGTTGCCGGGACTTGAACCCGGGTCTTTCGGGTGAGAGCCGAATATCCTGACCAACTAGACTACAACGGATTTCATGCTTTAAAGTTTAATTAAATTAATCAAAACATAATGAAATACTGGTGTCATTTTTCAGATGAATATGAAGTTAAATATTCATTTCTAAGTTAAAAGAATTTTATTTCTTACGTATCAAAATATAATTGAAAAGTTCAAACATCAAATGTAAAACTGATTTTTTTTTTGGGTTCCAAAATGGTGATCGTAAACGGGGCAACAACGCATTCACACAAGGTAACAAAGCAAATAAATTAACTTGCCTTCCCAGGTGGAGAGTGCAATAAGGATTGAAGAAAGTGGTTTGGTATGAAGAAAAAGTTACTTATTTTCAAATTGATTGAAAATTGAGAAAAGCGAATTTTTTGACAGAAAATAGAGAACTTCTTTTACAATTTCCCAGCTTGTCTTTCGAAAATAAAATTCTTATCAATTAAGTGTTCCCACCTAAAATTCTTGAAAATAGGGTCATCAATACTTGGTTAGTTGATTAGAATTATTGAATCTACCAAAAGAATAAAAAAACAACATTATCACAATTAACAAAAAGGTAAAATACTAACACCAAGTTCCCAACTATCACATGCTGAAATGGTAATCAAATACCACAAAAACTTAAATTATTGTTGAAGTCACTATATGTTCGAAACTGTCTTTGTGGTAGGACCCCAAAACGGCACCATTTGGACGATATGATCCATCTTTTTGAAAAATGCCCAACAAAAAGCTCATTAGATTAGTTTTAACACCAATTAAAAAGCATGCCACTTAATGCACTTTCCATAAGATATGATCTTCTTGTAGAACATTATTCTCGTTCTTGATGACAGATAAATAAAAAAAAAAAATCAGGAAACGACACTTCAGAATTGAACCTAGTCTTCCGCTATGTTCCATGAATTAACCTTTGATAAAACCAGAAAAACGCATATCAGAAATCCGTCGTACCAGACAAACAAAAACATCAAAAGCCAAATAAATTACTTGTAATAGCCGCAAAGTGAACCTTATTATGATGAAAGATCTGTTTTTTTTCTCTTATATCATACTGATATTTATGTAATTAACATTACCACGCATGTGAAACCAAGAAAGCCAGCCCAAAATTGCAGAAATGTGTAAGCTTTTTAAAGCACAGCAATGATAGAAGCTCAGAAAAGCTTGGATGAGGGAGATAAATGCTCCCGAGATTAATTAACAATATAATAAAATAACCAGCACTTTAACGAATGAAACACGGAATATTTTTTTTTGCCGAATCTTTTGGTGGGTGGTTTTAATATCAAGGAGAATCTGCCAGCTTTACTGGCAAAGCCAAAATTCTTGAACCCACCACGAAAAACCCCGAATTCTAAGACCCATTTACATTTAACAAACAAACAGAAGACACAGTGCTGGTTCAGCTAAAGCAAGAAGGTGAAAATAAGCAAAAAGCTAGCTGAGGACACAAACGCCATGGAAACTGTTCTTCTGGGTGAGGCCTCTCCCATGGCCAATCCTGCTAAATATGACCCATCTGCCAGCATTGTTTCTCCTCCGGATCCTGTACTTGACCCGGAATCTGTAACGGAGTTATACACAACTCCGTTGTCTGCACCACTGTACACCACTGCTCCTCCTTCGGATCCCATTCCCGTTCCTGTTCCTGTTCCTGCTTCTGTTCCTGTCACTGTCCCTGACCCTTGTGATGATGATGATGTTGAAGGCATGGGGTTGGTGGTGGTATCTCGTGAAGATTTCTGACTGCAAAATCAAATCATGCACACATTGAGACCCTCATCAATTTCTCAAGCAACCAGTGTTTTATCAGTTTCTAGTCAGATTCTTGTTAAATGCTAATATTCTGGAGTGAAGTTATTTATTGGCACCAAGCACCAACCATCATCAATGCTCACTTAAACCATCTACCATTTATTTATTAGTAATAACATGAGCATTAAAAAGTTCTCCTTTGGCCATAACAAAACCCACCTAACGCACTCATGCTGGAAATAGTAAAATCTTGCTGCTATAACAAGAAAGTGTTAAATAAAAAAACTTAAGAATGTCAAAATAAATTTAACCTTAACCTACAACAGAATATAAGAATATCATAGAATTATACTGCAGAAATTCTCAGGTCAGAATAAAATAAGCATAGTACGAATATATGGCATGTTGTTTGTGACATTAAACTAAAACAAAAAGTAAATCAGCAGAGACAGATTTGTTTGATATTAACAAAAAAAAGGCTAAATATGATGTTTATGTGACATTAAACTATACAAAAGTCTTGCATCAGACTTTCACACTCGACTAAATTAGGGTTAACTATTTCTTTCAGGAAAATGCTATAATATTATTTACCGTTCCTCAAAATAAGTTAATAGGAATATCAACTAAACCATCTGCATAAAAATAGTAGCAGGTTCCAGTTTCAAAGATGCGATTTTAAGGGCAGAGAAAAAAGACAAATGAAACAATTGGAATCAGGAAAATACAGCATAATAAAAAAAAAAAGTTAGGTGGTAAATTGAAATGGAGTGAATAAGCATGAAACAGAAACATGGGTGAGCAAGAATGAACGGAAGGGCTTAAGAAAAGAGAGAGAACAGGGAAGAATAATGTTAACCTTGGAGAGGATGGACAGAAGGTAACGGTGTAATCAGCGCCGGTACACGTAAACGTACTGGTAGCGTCATCGTATGCGTAGCTATACGATCTGGGGCAAGCAGCCTTGAACATCTCCGAGTAAATGGAGGGCCGACAGGTGGCGGGTGAGCCATACGCGCCGCTGCAGCAGTACTCGGGGCTACCAAAAGCCTCACACGCGCTCTTGCACGCGCTTCCCTCGGAGGCTCTCAGCTCCGCGGGGCATTGCTGGTTCAGATCCGACGTGCAGCCCGTAGTGGCGCATAGACCCGACCCGCCAGTGCCCTCCACGATCATGGGAAGGTTGTAGCCGTCGACGAGGCTGACGTCGTAGAAGTCTTGGCCTCCGGTGCCCAGCGTGAACTCGGCGAGAGTGGCCGGCGGGGCGGCTCCGGCGCCGTTGCATTCGACTTGGCCGGAGCCGCAGTCGCCCGTGAGGCAGGAACCGGATCCGGATCCGTCGAAGGTGCAACCGGTTCGGGCCCAGAAACGACCGGACCAGCCGGTGGAAGCTTGGAAGGTGCGAGAAGTGTCCTTGGGAAGCTCGAAGCCGGTGCTCTTGAGTGGTGGGCTACCGGCATTTGCGAGAATGCCAGGCCACACCGTGTAATCGCATCGGTTAACGAATGTGAACGTGGCACCCAGAACCTCTGAACAACGTGAACAAGAAGAAGTTAAAAAAAAGTGTTCTTTCTGAAGTTTAACAGTGAAAAACATAATGTGATGATATAAAGATAGCGTTTTTACCTGGGGGAGTGAAGAACAGAAGAACAATGAGAGTGAGACACGACAGTGGTGTGAGATCCATAAGTTAAAGTTGGGTTTTTTGTTGGTTGGGTATGGTGTTTGTTATGTTATGATCAGCAACACTTCCTCCGCTACAGTGTTAGTGAACGAGTAGCAGAAGAGCGGGGTCTGGGAAGAGGAGGAGTAGTGTTTGTTTGTATTGAGGAGGCAGAAAACGACGAAAGCGATTTAGGGGTAAAAGTGGAAGGATGAGTTTTACTAAGGACATTGTGGGTCAAAAACACAGTCTTTTAGGGAGTGCCTAAATAAATAAATAAAATATAGTGTGTTTTAGTGACAATTCATCCCTAATTAATCGGGTTGATTTAACAACGGTCATGGACCTCTCTTTTGCTGCCAATTGCACTTCCATTTATTTAACCAACCATTCGCATTCTCTGAATTCTATTCAATCATAACACACATATTTATCTGCATTCATTCATGTCTCAGTGATCCTCTATTATATTTTCAGTTTATCTTTATTTAATTGGATGAAATTCATTATATTTTTTTAAAGTCGAATTTTGATTTTAAGATGGAGTTTAAAATCAGTTTTTAATCGTAACTAAGTGTGTAGATTAAGTTAAAAGATGTTTCACAAAAATGTCTTATTCTATATTGACAACAAACATTCTAATATAGGTTGATTAAAATATGTCTTAGTTAAAGCTAACTCAACGATGTTTTAAGGAAAGCTAATTAAAGAATATCCAGTCATGTGAAATTAAAGTGAAATATGCAAAAGGAAAATAATGTTGCATTCTGTGTAGTTGAGAAACTTTCTATCGAGATATTTTGTTAAATATAACTTAAAAATATAAATTTATTTTTATTATATTGAAAAATAGTTTGTTTATATGTAATTTAAAATAATGTAAAGGAAAGAAATATTTATCATTCAAATTTGTATACTCATTTGTTTATGATGGAGATCAAATGTGATTCTCGATTAATATTGTATATGTTTGATTTTGCGTCAAATTGATATAGAATCGATTTTCTAACGCAAAATTAATATGTGTTTGGTTTTTAAATGGATGAAAAGATAATATTGAATAAGAAACAACTAATTTTTGCTTTTGCGTTAAAGGATTGATCAAGTTGGAATCAATTCTCCAACCTAAACCAAACACACCTTTTATCAAATTATCAAAATTTACCAAATATAATAATATTACAAAATTTAGATGATTTTTATTATCTCATTATCCTTTGACTATACAAGAGTATTGTTTGAAATAACTCACATATAGTTAAAGTAACGAGTATTCCTTAATAATTTTTATCAGTATAATAAATATTTTTGGGAATAATTATATTGCTATCGAGACTAAAATACTTTATTACGAAACAAGTTATTCAAAAATCATACATTATCTTGAGATTAATATAAAGTTTTGGTTCACTTCTTTAAATTACTAAAAAACATCATAGTTCTTTATTAACAAATTATATTATAATATTTTTCACTTGATTTTGTTTTATCTGTCATATATTTCATGAGCATAAAATGAAAATTATAAAGCTTTTTTCTTAAGTTATATATCTTATATTAATAAAGGTCTTAACATATAGTTGTTGCAAAAATATGTGTATAGTCATTGTGAGTTTTGATAAGTTTTTCATTAATCAACTTACATATGATATGTCATATATAATGAGGGTTCCAATAAATGAATGTTTTTCATGCAAGATTTAATGTAATATTTTCTTAAAGGAAGATGTTGATAATCAACATGACTTATCAAACTTAATTTTCCTCTTTTAGAAATTAGAACATCTGAGTATACAATTTAAGCATTAATGGCTCCATGCACACTTAATATCTCAGCCGCAGCAACTGATCAGATATTTAATGATAAGGTTAATTTCAAAGATTAAATTCCTGTAATATAGAAAAAATATACAAAGTATCTTTTCTGACGATTACTTTTCTTTTTTTTTTTCGTTTCTTTTAACCGTCTCCTCTTTTTTTTTTTTCGAAAACTTATCGTTATTTTGATACTCGTGCTTGTATTCATTGTTTCATAATATAGTTTCTAAAAATATTAAAACTTAAACTTTTTCAGAAATACGTAAAAGCTGTTTAGGAAACTAATTTTCTACCATTACTATTGCGACACGAGAATTCAAATGGTATCGTTCTTATTTCAAATTCTTTGAAATTTGCACAATATATGAGTTCATTCGGTCAAAACCATTCACCCAACCACCTTCTACATGCACATGTCCCATGACAACTAATCAATAATTAATTGCATCTTCCATCGAAGTTAAGGTTAATGACAGGATTACGAGTGTGTGTTTTCATTTCAGTTAGAAAATTACTTCACAGTTGGGTTTATATATATTTTATATATGATTATAGTTATATAAAGATTATATTTTATAATATAATAAATCTTATTTCACATTATTTTTATTTCAAAATCTTAAAATAATGATATTATAGATCTTGAATTGTTTAACTTTATTTATTTTATTTAATGTAAGACTTTTGACTTACACTTAGATTATTTTTAACATTAAATATAAGTTAAAAAAAAATTATATGTGATAATTTTTATTTTATTCCTATAAGCTGAATCTATTCAATCTTTACCATTCTATTTTAATGATAAATTAAGGTAAGATGAAAAATAATTAAGTGTTTAAAACTTGGTTGTTATTGTCTACGGTTCTTACCGGAGTGGCAGTAGCAATTATGTTAGAAACATTGGATTCCATTGTCTTCTCTCTTCTTTTTATGCAACACACTGTAAACTGCAAATATTGACTTTCAAACCTTCATAAACTCAATGAAGGAAAAGGCGGGAAATATATATATATATATATATATATATATATATATATATATATATATATATATATATATAAAAGTATAATTTTAAAGAAAAATTATATTTTAACTTTATTTTTTAATCTTTGACATAATTTTATGTGAGTAATTAATTTTTTCAAACAGAAAAATATTGATATATTAATTAACAATTTATACTAAATTAAATAATAAAAGACAAAAATAAAAGAATGAGAATCATAATATCAATTGTATATTTTAAAAAAAACTTATTAAGTTTTTCAAAACATACCGGATTAAATGATTAACGTAAAAACCCTTCTCCACCAAACCATCAAAGTATAGATAACTAAAAATCAGAGATTAGAAAGTTGAGATTGAGATTTGTGGGTTATATTTGGCTACAATGACAGGAACATAAAAGGAATTGAAACATTGGAAACTCTAAAACACATGATTTTTAATGGGGGCATTTAAGCAATCTTTCCAGACAAAGCATGATGGATTTATGGCCCATTTGGCTAAAATGGAAAAATAGGCAGAATAATTATAAAAAATAAAAAGTTACTTGATGGTTATAAGTTTTCACGTTCAAGATATAGAAAGAGTCCCCACTTTGTTCACAATTTTAAGCTGTGTAAAGTTAACTTTTTTTTTTTTAAATAAAGAATTATTTAGCCAAGAATATAATTCAAGAAGCAATAATTACTTAACGAAAGATAAGGTTGCAACGGTTCAGGATTAAAATTGTAGTGATAGATAAGGTTTGGAGAATAATAAGATTCCGAGAATTTAAGAGGGTTATCACATCTCTTTACTAAAACAAATTCATTTATTTAGAATTTAAACCTTAAATTCATACTTAATTTTAATTTATCAATGAGAAAAATATGTTTTTAGAATTTAATATGAATTTTGACCGAAGAATATTTTTTATAAACTTTGTAGTTTAATAATAAAATTTTTAAATTCAATTTTTAAATTTTTTATTAAACGTTTTCTTTGTTTATTATATTATTAATATGTGAAATGGGTGGAATAACTATTCTAATTATTAAATATTGTTTTTTTAGTTCACCTCTTTCCCATCTCTATTATCCACGGACAATAATATATAATTATTAAAAATATAACATTTTAATATCTCTCGGACAATACAACGAATAAATTATTTGAATAATTTGATAAAAGATGGTTAAATGTTTTTTTTTACTTAAGCTGACAAGTGATGGGTTGAATTTTCAAATACATTTTAGAAAATCATAAATAAAGTAAACAAATAATTTAATGGTTATGATAAATTTTATCCAAACCATGTAAATAGTTATTTTCAACATCTGTTTGACCGTTACGACATCAGTACTTTCTTAGTAATACGATTTGTTACATATCTAAAGTCATTACTAATGCTGCAACCTTATTCTATTTGGTTAAGTTACAACTCATAAACATTTTTCATCTTTGTCTATCAAATATTATTTTTAAACATATTTTGAATAAAGGTACGTTTATGATTGCTACTTTACCGAAAGCTAATTAAAAGAAATGTCTGATTATAAAAAAAAAAGGATGAAAATAGTTTTTTTTTTTTATATTATAACAACAATAATATTGTTTTTCAATTATTATCATAAAAAGCACACATAATTGAATACAAGTGTCATGTAATCGACAATAATTACAAAAAATACTGAATTTTTTTTCTTATTTTATCTATATAATTATTATGTGTGGGATATCAACAATTAGGAGTGGTGTTTTTGTTTTGTTCCTTTTCTTCTCATATTTGTGTTGAGTAATAGTGACGGTCCCATGCAATTATTTTGTTCTTCTTTCTTCACAGATATCAGGTAGCAAACTTGTCCTATCTCTTCTTCTTCTTTCTTTGCCCTGATTCAACTGCAATCTTAGAGAAAATTAATGAGAATAAAGAATTTTCATTCATTATAAATAAATTAATTTCAAGTTTTTAACTCATAAAAGAGTCTCTGTTTTTACCTTTTCTTCTTATAACTACATTTACCAAAACTTTATCTTCACATTATTAGTACTTTTTAAGTTTCTTCACAGAAGTAGAAAATATAAACAAATAGAAAGGCAAAGTTTGGCAAGCCCACTCCACTTACGAATGAGCCCATTCCTGTAATTTAGTAAGAGAATTGAATTCCACAATCAAAATGTAGCGATTTGGCTAACTACTCGATCCAAACTAGTTACGACTAGTCCTATCATAAAAAAAGATAGATGGATAATTAACTGCACAAGACATCAAAACATAACGAAACATAACGGCTAAAGCCATTTATCTCAAAGAATAGCGCATAAGAAAAAACTACTAATATAGGACTTGGGTTTAGCCTAGGCCCATTTAGAACCTGAACATTAGCCTAACGCAATAAAGAAAGCACAACCCATAAGAAGGAAAAAACATAATTAATAATTCTATAAATACATGTAAACCCCAACAATTAAAGGTACATTTTCATTCATTTACTAATATGTGATTTGACTTTTGAGAGTTTTTGCTATTTTGATCGTCGAAGTACTTTCTGCATGTAACCCTTTAGAGGTCCAAACCGCCAACATTAGGAGAAGGCACGTCTAAACCAAGAAATAACCAGTCAGAAAAGTCAGTAATTGGGATAAGATGTGATTTATGTTTCCTGATATTCTATTATTATTTCCGCACAAACACAACAAAAAAACAAAACTTAAATAATTGAGTTGGACAGAACAAAACCAAAATTGTGCACGAAGCTTCATAGTGATCATTTCATAAGCCTATTCTCATTACAATCTATCTCTCTCAGAACAAGTAAAATAACATTAACTGCAGAGAAGTGAAGGATCGCCAGAGAACAACTACTGAAGTGTTGATGTATTAAAAGTGAAAAAAAAAAAGAGACAATATAAACAAAAAGAACAAGGATTTACAGTGTTTTCCTATATGATGATGAGAATCATGATTCATGAGTAGTTTACACAGCTATTTTGGTGAAACTATGTGTCCAAAAATGGTGTTAGAGAGGGCAGAACAGGAACAGAGTCACTAAAACAGAGGCAACATAAGCTATGCTCTGCATATGAACCACAACGAATGGAGAAGAACCACTTGACTGAAGCCTTGACAAGTACATCATAGTTTTGTTTACCAGAGGAAGTTGTGCCCCATCTTTACGTGCTCCCAAAACTTTTTGGCTGTTCAACACCATGCACATGTTATTAACAATTATATATACTCAAAAACACTACAAACTCCACCCCTACTAAAAAGACCTAGAAGACGACAACATGTGCCGATAAAAGAATGTCTAAAAGATGAAAAAATCTACATCGTTCATCTGTTTCTGTCCTGTTACGGGATTTAAGGGTGAGATGTCGGCATGAATGAAAAAACACAAAGGAAAATCCAAACTCAAAAAGGAAAAGCGAGGGTTTTGTGGGAATTAAGAAACTCACACAAGAAAAGTTTAAAGTAAGGAAGCACGCTCACTTTTACATAAATAGTGTGTTCATTGGAACAAGGAAAGATAATATATACAAGAATTTGTCTTATAACAGTGATCACTATTTTCTACAGGTCTGGTTAGATTTCACCAACAACTTCTTAGAACAGTTAAAAAATTGTCTTCAAAACGTAAAAATATTTTCTTTATTTAATAGGGTATGATAGAAACTCATGCAAATAATATGGACCACATAACATTTAATAACAATAATATAAATTGGACAGCTCAAGAGCAAAAAGAAGAAGACAGAAAATGGATAAATAAAGCAATGGTTTCTACATAAGAACATGTCTGTGACTATCCATTACTTAATCCCACTCTACATAAAAAATTTCCATTCAAATCATGCGATATAACGAAAAGTCATAATTACCCTTACTTTAGCATGAAAAGAAGCTGAAAGTAATGTTAATGGGTGATGGTGAAATAGTAACTGTACCTGGTGTAGGGCAAAGGGCAGAAAATGATCAAATAGTTAGCGGAGGCACATGTGTAGGTGCTCGTCTTGTCATCATACGCGTAGCTATACGCGCGTGGGCAAGCGTGCTTGAAGAACAGCGAATAGGGAGAAGGACCACACGTGTCAGGCGTCGAGTACGCGTCGCTGCAGCAAAACCGAGGATCACCGAAGGCCTCGCACGCGCTCCGGCACGCCACGCTCCTGCGGCTGCCGTTCACGCGCGCCACCCTCAGCTCCGCCGGACACCCGCCGTTGAGGTCGACGAGACACCCCGTGGCGCTGCACCCGCCCCTGGTGCCGTCCTTCGCCACGATCAGCATCGGAAGGTTGTAACCGTCGACCAAACTCACGTCGTAGAAGTCCAACCCGTCGGCGCCGTTCAGAGTGAACTCTGCCAATGTCGCCGGCGGCTTGGCCCCGCCGACGCACTCTACTTTGCCGGAGCCGCAGTCGGCGGTGCCGCAGGAGAACTTTCCGTCCGCGTCTTGACCGCAGAGGGTCCGTGCCCATATCCGACCCGACCAGGATTTCGGGAATTTCAACGTCTTCGAGTCTCCACTCTGGAGAGTAAATCCGGTGGTGGGAAGCGGCGGCGAGGTGGCGCCGGAGAGTAATCCCGGCCATATCGTGTGGCGACACTTGTTCACAATCTGGAACGATGCCGATTGTACCTCTGCAAGTTTCAGCAACCACAAAAAGTGCTCAAACAAATTTATATTTAAAATTTTATTTTTTTCTACAAATCTGTGATTTTGGAAATTACCTGAGAGGAAAGATAATGCGACAAGGCTGAGAATGATGAGAAAGAGAAGCCAGCGACCCATGTGGATGACTATGAATAACCAAAGAACAGAGATTGATTCGGTTTCAAAAAAACATCAAATAGGTTTAGTTTTGTTGTGAAGCTGAGTGCGTGATTGTGTTCTTTTTGGGTTCTTCTTTTGCTTTGCTTTTCTTTTTCTTCGCCACCTCTTTCACTTCACTATTTCTTAAGCCAACAATTTCCCTTACCACAGAAAAAAACTTTCCTTTCCTTTTTCTTTTTTAATATATAGTTTCCCTCTCAACTTTAGGACATAGCAGGAATTCATACACTTGTGGAATACAACTCATGTGAAACATGCTTCCACTATTCCACTGTACTCATATCCTATCTTGCCTTCCAGATACAGAAACGGATATGAATACGATACATATACAATGCGGATATAGATATGAAAATATAATTAAACTAAAAAATATAAAATACTGGACACGGCTATATATATATATATAAAAGTTTAAAATTATCAATTAACACAAAAATGAATTTAATTTATTTATATAATATTCGATATATGAAAATTAGTGATAGTATAAAATTTGTTATTATTTTTAATTGTCAAAATTATGTCAAAAAAGAAATCTTTTAAATTAAATATAGTATATCCTATAAATATTGTACGAATGTCGGTGTTTAATACATAAACACACCATTTATTAAAAGTGTGGGAGCATCATAGCTCATATAACATCACATTAGGCAAAAACAAGTAACTAAAGGAAAATCTCAGCCAGACAACATGTATCATTGTATTAAGGTATTCTCTTTTAGGTGGCGAAAGTCAGGTAGAGTTGCTAGTTTGGAGGTTCCTTAGAAAAATCAAATTCACTGTATTATTACTATTTTTTCTTAATTATTTGATAATTATCCTATACAATTATAAACCAAATGATTATATTTTTCGTAAATGAACTCATTTGAGTTGGTTAAGCTGATTTTTTGAGTCATCAAAAAGTAACTGAAGTTGAGTTTACTCACTTTTAAGGAAGGTGAGTAAACCTCAGTGGGTCACATTGTCTCATTCTGATAACTTTTATGAATTAATGGAAAGTTTGGGCTTTTGTTCTGCAAAATTGAATTGGGCTTATAAGTATATTGGACAGAGAAGTGTCAGAGTGGTGAAAGCCCAGGAGGAAATAACACCCGATAACATTTGGGGTGTTTCTTCCTGCACCCCATCAAATTTCTTCCTACACTCCATTACAAGTTTCTGGAAAATTTTATCCAGAATAAAGGTGGGATGAGTGTCTTCCAGAAAAAAAAAAAATTCCCTGACTGATTTAGTGTGTTCAGGAAATCAAAATCCAGTCTGGTGGGGTGAATGAAGAAAATTGATGGGGTGCAGAAAGAAGCACCCTAACATTTGTCCAAAGCCTAGTTTCATTTTTGTACTCAAATGTTGATATTTTCATTTTCTCATTTTTCCACATTGAACAACTCAAATAATTAAACAAAACTAATATGATTTTCAATTAAAGAGCTTATGAACAAGCATCAAATGCAATTTCGTTTTTTGAATCGTTTTCTCATATATTTAGCCAAAGCAAATATCATTTTAACAATGGATCCTACCAGATTACTGTGACCTTGTACAATTGATGCTACTAAATTGGTTTTAAAAAAGTTATTTTTATTTAGATGATTGTTATTAGTTGTGCTGTCATGTAATCTCATAAAAGAATGCTGTCACACACGCGTAGTCATGCTCCTAAAGAAAACTGGTTACGAAATTCAGAGATGGGCCATTTCAACAGTGAACTCAAAACTGTGTTCTTTTAAAACGAATACTATTCTCATTCAGCCGTAAAAAGCAAAACTTTAATTAGGAAATAATGTCCAAGGACAAGGCCTTGTAACATGTATTCAACAAAGTTGCAAAAATGTATCAATTACTATGACAATTTAGCTGGCAAACGTAGCAGAATATTTGTTCGATCTTCACAGTGCAAAAGAAGGCACAAAAGTGAAGCAAAAAGCTCCATTTATGATGGGATTCTTTTGGTGACAGAAGAGGCCCAGTTCCAGCATGGATGCAAAAAAGATGACCAACCATGATGGTGTTTGTGGATAAATTACATCACACCAATTATATTGCATATGCAAACACAGACATGCATCTTTGCTAACAAGGTTGACCACCATTGCATCAACAATTACTCATGCACTAATGTTGCAATAGTAAGTGGCCACGTTATGCAGTGGAATCACAAGTCAATGCTGGTTTTGCTGCCCCATGCCTTCAAAAAGTGCTAACGTCAATCTTCCATGATCAAAAATACCACACCAAGAAAGGAGATATAGATGCCAAAAAGGATCAAGCATTGACCCACATGAGGAGTTTTAATCATTGCAGTGCCTAATCATCTTTTTTCTCGCTATGTTAAGATAAATTAAGTATAACATCAGATTTCATAGCCTCCATTAATGGCTAGGTATAGCTGCTTGCTTGAAATTCATACATGATTATGGTATGATCATGTTGTTCTACTCTAATGTAAGTAAGCTAAGTGGTTAAACATCAGCATATACTCTTTTTCAGACAAACCAAATTCAGCTATGGATTTTGATTTTGATTGCTCTTTATTGGTTTGACTTCCCAAAATCTCGAGCAAGTTCACCACTAAATGGTGTAACATGCTACCAACTTTAGCAGGCACACTAGATACTGTTAGTTTTTTGTTGAGTCCGACAGTACAAACATTCAGTTAAAACTTCAAATTCTGTTTCTGTTTCAACATTATCATTGGAATAAAAAATGTAACTTTTCATCCATGGTCCCCAACCACGATTGTGGACCGTGATATGATTCAACTAAAAGAACTGTCTCTAGCATGACATACCCTGTCTTCCATGTTATAATCCAAGCTTCATAAAAACTGTATTCGTTCACTTTGACTGATTTATGCAGAATCAACTTCAAACAAAAATGTCTCTAGAATTAGCATCACAATTCGTCACATGGCCAATAAAGTTCAAGAGGCAGTGGTGGCGTAAAAATGAAGCAAAAATTTCATGAAAAATACAACTGTTGGAAACCGGCTGCTAGAGAAGAATCATAATTGAAGCAGAAAATGGAATCGTTCCTAAACATCATTTTGCTTCGAAATTGGTTCAAAACGTGCAGAACAGGCTGAATGTGCTAATTATGCATACACCCACGTTAACCACCAATTGATCTGACAATGAAGGTCACTAGAAAGAAACCTTAGTTGATCCAACGTTGGAAACAACACAACAAGGACATTTCCCCGCATGGGTAAAATTTAATTGAATGAAGAGGTGATAGTAATAAATGGGGGGTGCAAAGGTGTTGATTATGCTAAGAATATATTTGAAGAAACTAGAATGTAGTAGGCAATAGAATGAAGGTGGTCAAGGAGACACTAGCCACAGAGAATGTTTCTGGTCCCAGTGGCTTGAAAGTGTGACTAAACAAGGAGTGGGAAGTGGGTTTCCAACACTCTTCATGAATATGTTTGGTTGCCCCTCAAGTCCTGCATGCTTCACTTTTTATTTTAATTTCTACCCTCAGCATGATCAGCAGCACCATTGGGTAAATCATGTTCCTATCTTAATTCATAAAAAAGACAAACTCATCATGGTTTATCATCATGAGCGGAAGGAGAATAATCAGTGAGCTCTTTGGCCAACGCATTCAAATTTTTAAAAAGACAAATATGAAGGCTGGTGACTTTTCCCTGCACTGTTTGGACCACTGTCAGAAAATTTCATCACAGTGAAAACGGGTGAAACAACAAATGAACCATTTTACCCCCACCCTAATGTATTTCATAAAGGTTCAACATTGTTGAGTAAATATTTGACAGAACTGAAGAAATCTTGTCTCTATTTGTTTGTTTTACTACAAGGTAAAAAGTGCTGGTGTACTAAAAAAGAATGAGAAAATCTTAATGATAGCAGTTAGAAAGAAAAAAAAAATTCCATCTTTCGGAGGAGGGTAAAAAACAAAGAGAATCTATAGGATGAAGATAACATATAGAGAATAATTGTTTTTTGTTTCAGGGAGACACATGAGAATATTAGAGTACTACAGAAAATGAATATTAGAGTTGCAGCTGGGCAAGGGCACATGATCTAATAGTTCTACCAATGTTTTGTCTATGTATTTATCTCCTATGGCATTATATTATTGTGCATTTGGAAAAATAAGCAAAAATAAACTGCATGTGGAATATGTTCTAATTGGGGTTTGAGCATGGAATTTGGTGGAAGGGATTCTCGAGTCTACAAAGAGTTGGCCATGTGAAAAAAGCAGCTTTCTTCGACTTGCAAAGCGACCACGCCCGTTTGGCTGCAATCATGTGGTCTACAATGCTATTATTTCCCACACTCCTTCCTTTGCTTATTTCTTTTTTCATCCTCCAAAATTGACCTTCTTCTCCAACAAACGTGCTTTTGCCAACACCATAACCAAAGGGATAAATATGTGAGCCAAAGATTAAGGTTGAGGCAGAGAGAGGTGTGGACAAGGTTGGTCACACTTCCATTTGTGTCTGCTATAAAACCATCAACTGTGCTAGATTCAACTTTGGCCAATGTAAAAACGTTCAGATTAAAGGGTCAAAACTTTGATTCATGAACATTGGAGTAAAATTACAAATAACTGCACAACTCTGTGCTCTCTCTGATCTCAATTAAAAAATGATCATAAATTGGCAAATTGATGAAAATTCAAAGATCAGTGAAGTTGGGTAAAGGAAAATTGCAATTATCATTAGCTCGGGAAGCGAGAGGCCCGCTCGTGCGGACAAGCCATCACGCTTCCTAAGTAGGTAGTAAAATATGTCATTTCATAGCAATTTACTCATTTTTATATCAGATTTTTTCACAACTCATGCTCCAATCCAAACCAAGACGTGAGCATTAAGGTAAATAACAAAAGTTGTAATTACAAAAAGGGTCTCCTCCAGAACAGAACCAAGGGATTTTTCGTCAAAGCACCTCGGGAGCTTTTACTTTTTGTTCTTCAAAAAGTGGATTCACTCGCTTCCCAAAACCACTCTCTACAATAACTTTCATACACACACACTCTCTCTCTCTCTCAACCTTCGAGAACCCTTTTGTGTTCTGTCCTGTATATATACCACCACCTCAACACTCTTCTCCTTCCATCTTCTCTTCCATTTTCCAACCTCAACTCACCCCACACCTACTTTTGTTCCAAGTCTCAAACCCCATCACCGCAAACATTAACAACTCACCACATCAAGGAGGTAGAGTCACTGAATACAGTAAAGTCTCAGGCTTGAGAGAGTGGAAGTGATCCAGAAGCCAAAAAGATGGCATCGGATAAGGTGGTGGAAACTGTAATAGCAGGGAACTACGTGGAAATGGAAACCGAAGGACAACCGAAGGACGTAAAATCACGGTTGTCTAGCTTCTTGTGGCACGGTGGTTCTGTTTATGATGCTTGGTTCAGCTGTGCTTCCAACCAGGTTGGTGCTTGGTTTTAAGAACATAAACCTTTCCATGTTCCAACATCATGTGCTTCCTTGTTTGTATGTTGTTGTTAACGTTAATGTTGTGCTTCTACGAGAACCATGCTTACGTTATGTTATGTCCTTAACATGTCAGGTTGCTCAAGTGCTGCTCACGCTGCCATACTCATTTTCCCAGCTGGGAATGCTTTCAGGCATTCTTTTTCAACTCTTCTACGGTTTACTCGGTAGCTGGACGGCTTACCTCATTAGCATACTCTACGTTGAATACAGAACAAGAAAAGAGAGAGAAAAAGTTAACTTCAGAAACCATGTCATCCAGGTTCAACTCACTAACATTGACACAGTTTATTTTAATTTTAATACAAGTTCAAAGTACATTCTCTTAATCAAGTTTTAAATTTGATTGTCGTTTTAATGGCATAAATTATGCAGTGGTTTGAAGTTCTTGACGGGCTCCTCGGGAAGCACTGGAGAAACGTGGGTTTGGCCTTTAACTGCACATTTCTTCTGTTTGGATCTGTGATACAACTGATAGCTTGTGCAAGGTACCTACTCCAACTTAATCTGAGTCTCTGACCCTTCCTTTAACTCTTTCTTCATTGTTTATTAGTTCTGGCTAAACACATAAATTCTTTATTATAGTAATATATTTTTTATCTAGATTAAGCCAAGGAACCAGCATCACATGCATGTCCCATAATAACCTTACCTGCTGCAACCTCATTGGGGTCTGAATAACCTTGTTTTAATGTTGTTCAGCAACATATATTACATAAATGACAACCTGGACAAGAGGACTTGGACTTACATCTTCGGAGCTTGCTGTGCCACCACTGTCTTTATTCCCTCCTTTCACAACTACAGAATCTGGTCCTTTTTGGGCCTCCTCATGACCACTTACACTGCTTGGTACCTCACTGTTGCATCTCTCCTTAACGGTCAGGTAAAACATGTTCACAAAGTTACCGTTAATTATTAAAATCCAAGATTACTGTTTTTTATGACATTAAACTGTTATAGTTATAATGGTTTGCTTCTCTGATTACAGATGGAGGGAGTTAAGCATTCGGGTCCGACCAGATTGGTTCTATATTTTACGGGGGCCACAAACATTCTCTACACATTCGGGGGACATGCTGTTACTGTGTAAGACAATCTCGGATATATATTCGTGTCTTTTACGTTTTCGCAAATTTGCCCATGCTTTTTTCTTCCACTTGGCCTTGCCTTTGGACGAATCACTAGCTACTACTGTCTAATTAAGATGATTCCAAATTGGAAAGCGAAATAACAATGCAACAACTCAGCCTTAACGTCATTTGCTAGTAGTGACTCAACCTTCACTTCTGTCGACATAATCTGAACATAGATCTAATTAATGACCCATCTTAAGGTCTCTTTCTTTTCTATTTTCATTTCAGAATACCCAGAAGCTTTATTTTCAACTTATCTACACTTAATTGTTTTTCAAAATAAAAATTTGATCTTTCCTGTGACAGGAATATACATTGTAATACAAACTATATTTATTCTGTACACAAGTTTTTGGGTGAAGGAAAGTGTGGAAAATAAAGGGCTTTATGTTGTTTAAAAAAACAAAAAAAATGCACTTTTTTCCATTGGAAGGCGTGGGAGGCAAAAAAAAAGTGCCTTGTTTCTTTGTTATCCTTGAGTTTTGGAGAAAGCCTAGACTCTTTCTCTTAAATGTTTGGATGCTTTATTGCTTTATATCATGAAAAGGGCCCTCCCTTATAGATCCAGCTTTCCTCAGAGAACGCTACTTCTTAGCTTTCAGGTCTCTTCTCACAACTCAGCAAAATCAAACCTTGCGCCAACAAAATATTCCCTTTTCTTTTTACCTTGGGAAAAATTATCAGCACCTTTATTCCTTATACGAAGAATTTTTCCTCATTGTTCTTCATTCACATTTTGGTACATTCTTTTCATACCTCATTTCACCCTCAGTTAATCAATCACTATGTATGTATGTACTTTTCAACATTCGAGAGAGACATCAATTGTGGCTCACAAAAGTGAATGCAGAGAATGCATGAGATAAAACAAAAACAAGAAATAATGTAACTTTGATTGCAGAATTGTAGTAGCTGTGATGAGGATGATATGATATATAGTACTGTTAATGAGAGAGTGTATTAATGAAAGTTGTACTACTGATACAGGGAGATAATGCACGCGATGTGGAAACCTCAAAAGTTCAAGGCTATATATTTATTGGCAACCCTGTATGTGCTGACACTGACGCTTCCATCTGCAGCAGCAGTGTATTGGGCATTCGGAGACATGCTTCTCAATCACTCCAATGCTTTTGCTCTTCTTCCAAAATCACCCTTCCGTGACATGGCTGTCATCTTAATGCTCATCCACCAGGTTTTTCATTCTTCATCTCTATCAGTAAATAAATACTTATGCTATTATGTACCATTGTAATTGAATTGAACGGTTAAATAAATACTGTGACTTGCAGTTTATAACATTCGGGTTTGCATGCACCCCATTATACTTTGTGTGGGAGAAAGCAATAGGAATGCATGAGTGCAAGAGCTTATGCAAACGTGCTTTGGTGAGATTACCAGTGGTGATACCTATATGGTTCTTGGCCATCATATTCCCTTTCTTTGGTCCCATCAACTCCACCGTTGGATCTCTCCTTGTCAGCTTCACCGTTTACATCATCCCTGCTCTCGCTCACATCTTCACCTTCAAATCATCCTCTGCCAGACAGGTACAATATTTTTCATCTTCATATCATAGTTCATAGTTAAACTAAACAAGAAAAAGTTTTTATTTTTATGGTTATAGAAAACATAAGAAGGATAAGAGAGAAAGATAGTCATGTGGGTCGGTCATCCAATCTCTGAAACATCACTGTTCGGTTTTGACTTTGTGACAGTGTTGGAATTTATTCCATTCATTGTTTTTGTTCTAAGTAATTTGTTACTTACTGTTTGCTTTCACTGTGTCTAAAACAAACACAAAGAATAGGGATGAGGAAAGGAAAGGAAAATTATGATTGTGATGTGAAGAGTTAGCGTATGGTCACCGTCTAGCAGACAGGACCCGGGATTTTCTCGATAACCAAACACTTTTCTATATTCTTTATCGCCATTATTTTTTTTATGAACTACTATCTTCATATATTAACGTAAAGACAAGTGCATAAATATTGGAGTGCGCAGAGAATATTGTGTTACTAACAGTGATTAATTTTTTGACGATGCTGCTGCAGAATGCGGTGGAACAACCTCCCAAGTTTGTTGGAAGATGGGTTGGAAGCTTTATCATAAACTCATTTGTGGTTGTGTGGGTGCTTGTGGTAGGGTTTGGATTTGGTGGGTGGGCCAGCATGGTTAACTTCATACACCAGATTGACACCTTTGGACTCTTCACTAAGTGTTACCAATGCCCTCCACCGCTTCTGCCGCCGCAACAGCTCAACGCCACCGCGCCTTCGCCGCTTCGCCACCCTCATCACGGCCACTGAGCTTTGCGTTGCACTCTTCAAGTTGAAACTCGAAGCCACGCTGAAATGATTAACTGTGATTGTTGATGTGAAGAATTATAAAATGAGAGTTGGATCACATTCTGAATTTAGTAATGTACTTGCCATGCCATAACCATATAATGTATTCTTCTTCCATTTTGCTTCACTTCGTAGCCATTAATGTAGTTTTCAGCACTTTGTCACCAACAATTGTCATAAGAACAAAAACATAAAATAAAACGAAAAGGTTTGTGAATTTTCATGAGAAAAATATGCTGTTTAAATCATACCCTCTAAACAGGGAAACAGAATTTCAGATTCCATCGACCATAACCTTAAATGAAAATCGTTTTGAAAAAATTTAGATTTGGATAGGATGAAATGTTTGCAAAAACGAGAAATGAAATATCCATTATTAAGTGTCTTATTTTCATTAGGTTGATTCATGTGTCTTAAATTATGATACAATTGTTCTTATTTAAAGAGGGTAAAGCACTGGTCGAATAAGTATTATAAAGACAACAAATGAGTAAATATAAAACAATAGAAACTGACCTTTAACTATTGAAATAATTTCTTTGAAATCAATATTTATAAGGTTAAAGAAAATTTACAAACTGGTAAAAGAAAAATTAAATACTAGTTAAATAGTCTGGCAAAAGTAGACTTATAGTAGTACCAATTACCATACTCGCTGTTCAAAAAATTAGTTTACATGGCTTTCCATTATTGCCTCTTTTTATTTGTTTTTCTTCTTTGTACTTTTTTTTGGTTCAAAAATTATGTAAGACAAATTTTGATAAAAGCTCTAAATTTGCCACATTCATATTTTTTTTCCCTTCTTCCTTTTTAATTGTTCTTTTTTCTTCTTCAAATTCATGTCTTCCGGGTGTGGATTAAATGATCCCAATTAAAAACTTCAATTATTAAGTTGCATTTTAATAAGTACATATACAAGAAATAATATAAAATAAAACTAAGTTATTTTTTTGTTTGTTTGTTTCTGTAGCTAGTCATACTTGTAACTTGAAAAATCATCAAGTCCATAATTTTAATTTTTGTGCTATATCCAAATATATTTTCAAAAAATAAAGTTATCCAAACAAAATGTTTATAAATCCTATCATCGTCTATTTAAAACATTTAAAACAATTTCAATAATTAACACAATTAGTACATCACTAACATTACATTATCATATTAATTAAGAAGAAGAAAAACATTACATTATCATATTAATTAAGAAGAAGAAAAGAAAAGACAAAAAAGAAGAATAAGAGGAAGAAAAAAGACTCCACTAAATGGCTTTTTTTTTCTTTTGCAATAAAACACATTTAAAAAAAATCTTACATGAAATTTTGATAAAATTATTTATTAGAAAGGATTTGTTTATTATTCATAATGAGTATTTAGTTATTAAAGAATTAAATTTTTAATGTGAAAAAACATCATCATGTAAATATTGATTGAAATTTTTAATGAATTGTGAGAAACGAAAATTTTACTCGAAATTTAATTTTTGAAAAGCCAAATTTTAAATTTTTAGAAGTGTCAACTCGACCAGAAATAATATCTTATGTAAATATCACCCTTATAAACTGATTTTCTACAAATTTAAATATTCTTATTGATCACTCCTTAAATTTTGGATATAGGCCCAAAATGTATATAACTCTTAAGACATTTTTTTTCAAAAATTAATGAAAATAGAGATACAAAATAAAAATATATCTCATCAAAATTTTCCTATATAACAAATTTTAGCCAATTTTTCAAACTAACAATACTATTTCACCTTCCAAATCTAGTTCTCCGAATATTGAATTTTCTGAATGAAAGATGAGCTAACATGACGATATATATATATATATATATATATATATATATATATATATATATATATATATATATATATTGCAGTAAATAATATTGATATATGTTCATTTGCAGAATTTTTTAAATGGTTTATTAGGGGAAAAAACCTAACATGACATAATTTTCATCAACGAATCATGGTTCATGTCAACTCGTAATTCTTTTTTCTGTAGGGTCTATTTGGAAGCACAAAACTTGCCAGGAAATGATTTAGAATAGAGAAAGCACGCTTTTCGATACATCTTTTCTCTATTGTTTACATTTAACTCGAAAGAAAAAAAGAAGAAGTAGCAAAATCAATCTTCTGAAAGGAAGAAAGCAACTAAAGAGCATAAAAGTAATTCAGATGACAGTAATGTCGTTATGTTACTTAAATAATAACTGTCCTTCTAAAAAACTGATGGGGCTTTTTATCAAACAAGAACACACACACTTCATACATATAACGCAACTAAGAATGATAAATGAGCATCTTTTTGCTCCAAAACACACATTTCTCTTCATCACTACACTTAGCCTATAAATTTTTCCTGACATGAAATTCAAGCACATTTTTTTTTTCTGATAATAAAACTGAATTTTCCTAGACTGAAACGTTTCCAGAATTGAAGTGACAAAAGCAAAGGAAACTCTCATGTTCCATGTCCTCGGAAATGCAAACTCAGAATGAAAACCAGCACACTTTTTCTTGTACAACAATGAGTGAGCAGGGTTGAAAATGATTAGAGATGAAATAAAGGTACTTTGATGGGAGAAGATAAGAGAAGAGAAGAATAGTTCCAAAATCCACAGCATCTATCTTTTCCTTTCCACCTAGTTTCCCAGACGTTTTCAATGAGCAGCAGAGAAAATTGCAGACATGAGTTCATGAAAGAAAAACAGAACCCCAAATCAAACAAAAGCAAACCAAGCAGTATACGCTAGCTGGCGTATCTGCTGTTACACGTACATTAACATTATACTGAACAACTTTGCCAAAAAATAAGGCTGCTACACTCTGTAGTAATTGGCACAACACATACATGTATTCATGTAACATAATGTAACACATATATAATTATAAATATATGCATGCAGAAATGGATTTGGGTGGGGAATCTAATAATTGTGTATCTCCTTCCCTCGAAATGCTAGTGGAATAAACAGTGACTGTGCAATCTATAATCTATCTAAAGTAAACAGACCTTTCATTTGAGTTCTGAGATGAGTTGCAGCTTTTCATTTATACAAACACCAGGCATGCAAAAAACCTTGCAAAGAACCAAAAGAGAAGAACAAGGGTTACCACCATAATCACAAAGCGATGAGTCTTTTCAGTTAAAGGTCATCATCCTCTCTAATGCCTCTCCTTTTTTCTCCCAAACAGAACAAGATGATGATGCTGTCAACTTTGGAGACATGCTGCTTCATTCGTTTTTAGTTTCCTTTTAGCACATTTTCCTGCTTCTTTTCTCCTTGATCCATGTGAATTTCGCCTTTCTTCTTCAAAAGAAAAAGTGAACTTTATCTACTTTTCATTGAATGGAATAAGACAAGAGTAACCAAAACCAAGCATTTCATTCTTCTTGGAACTCGGAACCTTTTGTTCTATTTAGATTCAATGCAACCATTATTTGCATGCTTGCAAAATTCTCACAGCTTTTCATTCCTATACCTACCTCTGTTTTCGTTAACATGCATGCTTAACGAGAAATCAAAGTGTTGGTTAAGTATAATAATATTTTCACTAGTAAATTTTGACAACTTTTTTTTATAATATGAGATGTTATATTCTAAATGATTTTTGAATATCGAAAATGAGAAAAAGATAAAATAAAAAATCACTCAAAAAATGACAACTAAGATTATAAAAAAAGGTTATCAAAATTTGTTAGTCAAAAAATCATTAGCTATTGGTTAAACAAAATCTTCTTGAATTTTGCTTGTTCATTATTTTTAATATTTATATATTAAAAATTTGTGAAAATAATAATATTTTTATGATAACTAGATGATAAACACAAAGATGAAAAGAAATTGATGTTGGGTTAATTATTAAAAAAATAATTGTAAACTGCATTGCTTCGACATGCTTTTTTCTGAGATTTGGAATTGGATTGTTTCTGGATTATGATAATAAATGTGACTATACACTTTATCAATTTTTCCACTACCTTATATTCAATGTTTTTTCTTGATTCTTTTTTTTTTTTTTACTTTCTTTTTATAATTTTATTACTCTTGACAAGTGGTTTTTGGAATGGTTGATGGGTAAGAAAAGATATTTTACAAAAGATAATCATAAAGTACAAATTTTAAAATTCATGAAAATTATTTTTCAAAAAAGTTGAGAAATTTCAATTGAAGTACAAATAAACTTTATTTTTTCTTTTAAAAACACTGAAATGTTGAAACTTCATATGTCCAAACGAATTCAATACATGGGTGACGTACTTATATATTTTTCGTCAGTTATTTTCTTTAGAATTAATGATTAATCACTATTACCACCTTTTTTTCTCCTTTGTTACTTTATTTTATTTTTTAGCACATTACCTTATTTTCACTTTCTTAATTTTTTATTTAAAACCATTGTAACTCGAGAAAATTGGCTTGATGGATAAATCAAGTGGGCCATCAAAGTGGGCTCACAAAGTCACACCCAACTTTGAAGCACTGTAATACGGGGGATTTCTTCCTTCACCGCCATGTTTGTTTCCTGCACCCCATACTTTCTAAAATTCTAATTGTACCCCTATTAAAATTAATGAAAAAAATTGGTGGAAGATTCTTTTAGTATTTTAATTATAGTTTTGCACCGGAAAATTCGTTAATATTCGGATGAAAAATTCAAAATTCAAAAATATTAATTTTACGCATTTTGGATATGAAATACAATCAAATATAAATTATAAATTATGTTCGGTAACACAAAATTATCTTATTACACCAAATTGTAGATATATCACCATTGATAGTGGTGCAATGGTGTTGTGTAGAGGAACACAATAAGAAGTGGACGATGAAGTGATTTCAGATTCTTTTTAATAAATTTTTTTCATCAAAGATAACGAGATCATTTCAATAAAGATTTGTGGATGGAGAAAGAAAACATGGGGTGGAGACAGAAATGCTCTAACCATGGAGTACAAATGGCCCATGTGTAAGTCTTCAGTATCCACCTTATTTCTTAATTGATTTCTTTATGCAACTCATTGTTTTCTTTCCGCATCCCTAAATTCTTTAAAATGAAAAAATTATTCATTGAGATTGACTAAGGTAAAAACCCTATTTTTTACCTTTATCCCTCACTTTGCACTGCAATTTCTCCTTGACAACTCATCTACTTCCTTCACCCCTCACTTTCGCTCCCTTGTAGATGGCAAAATAAGTTTCTCTAACCTGTTTTAGTCCGACTCATCACTGATATGTCAAATACGAGTTAGGTCGGACTGTTCGCATCTTCAAAATAATCTTAAATGTGAAACAAGTCCTCACATATCTAAGATATATTATTTTTATCACAATCTTTGTTTAATTATGATCAAGTGGTGTACTTCAATTAAATATTTTTTTATATTTTATATTTGAATATTTTTACTTTTTTTATTTTATTTATTGTATGTTTTTTTTCACATAAGAATGTTAAACATATCAATTTAAATGTTTAATAGATAAACCGTTCATTTATTAGGTAATATAAAAAATTTACTTTTTATTTTATTATTATTATTTTTTGTTTCATTTAAATAATTCTTTTATTGTTAAAACAATTTTTGTTATCTCTCAACAGTTCGACTAAGATGATATTTGAAATATACATTTATTTTTTATTATCAAATTATTTTCATTTGATATTTTGATATTTTTTATATAATTATTTTTATTTTTTAACTAATTAGTATAGTATAATTTTACTATCATAATTATATAAATAAATTTTATTTATTATAGTATAATAATTTAATGTAATACACATATAATATCATTATTCAACTGTATGCATTTCGCCTCCCAAAATAAATTTGTCTAGGTCTGCAAGCTCTCCACTAGTTTTCTTGGCAGAACATATTTCAACCACTAATCATAATACTGTGTCTGTGTCTTTATTAATTAGCACAGTAATATTTAATTAATGGTCCAGATTTCACAATATAATAGTTTTGAGATTTGTGGCAGTAAAAAGTTCATTTTTTATTTTCAATTTTGAATTAGGCCCACTTGAGATATAATAGTGTGGTATAAAAAACATTTAAATTTAAAATGCTAAATTACAAAAGTAAAAAAAATAAAAAATAACATGTCTCTACAAAAACATATTTGTATTAAAATATAAATATAAAATTTTATGTCCCAGTTTCAAAATATCATTTAATTAAGTTAGATATAAGATACTAAAAATTATATGGAATAACAGAAACAAAATTAAATAAATTAAGATCTGCACAAACATGAAGTAATCACACAATACTTTGTACTTAAATCTTCAATATTTCTTTGAATTTTAACATATTAAGATTCTCAACATTTAAAAACCTTCAAATATGATAAAGTTTTGTCCAATTTTAAGAAAAATTGTTAGTAAATAAATATTAAAAGTTTCTGTATAAGAAAGGGGACAATTTAAAAAACTGACTGACTACAGTAATCTTAACAAAAAACAAATCAAAACTATACATTTTAAAAGAACTTAAATGAATCCTTAAAATGTCAGCATTTAAAATTTTAAGATATTTGATTATACCCTAAGTTGATAAAGAAACCAAATTTGAGAAAATAAATAAATAATATGATAAAAAAATCAAAGCTTTTCTGATTCTCCCACCTTTTCATTCGTAGCCCTGACCTCAACTACTTTTGAACTCTTTACATTTTCCTAGTATTCAAAAGATGTTTATTTGGATCACAACCAACAGAAGTATGAATGCATGTTCGAATAACTCAAGTAAAGACTAATCATAGGTAATGCACAGAAGATGTTTAATGAAATATTTGAGAGCTGATTTTTCACTGTAAAATAAAACAAAAAAACAGAACAGATAAATAACAGTATAACAACATTTTTCAAATATTATAATTTCATTCATAATGAATAACACTCAATTTGTTATCCCATCATCACAACATTTTTCAAATATTATACTACCATTCATAACTTAGGTTAGCAAAGAATAACACTTAATTTGTTATTCCATCATTACAATGGTCCAAGCCACAATTAGCATTTGAAAAGAAGGATTTGGGAATTTTGATTACCCCAATTTCATTAAAGTTCACCTAAATTATGCTTTGAACATAACAATATAAGACCTGCTACACAACATTTCATTAAAGTTCACTTAAATTATGCTTTGAACAGAACAATATAAAACCTGCTACACAACATTTGCCGCAAAACAGTTACTTGATTATTTATTGTAAATGATTCTCAATAAAGAATAAAAAAAAAATGTTTAAGAAAACTAAAAAGCTAAAAAGATTAATATATCAGACCATTACCACTGCTACAACCATTTCCAAAGAGAAATCAGTCATATTGTCAGGATTCATAGTTGTGTTTTTCTTGTTAAATAAGATGAACATTAAATGTTCATCCAAAATCATTAAACACTCTACCATAAAAACATGGTCTATCACAATAAAAAACATAAAACTGTTGCAAACATACATGCAAACAAATATACAATCATTCAATCTTCATAAGACTCTGAAAAGAATCATATAAAACCAGCAATAATTCACCATGCAACACAACAAAATTTAATTCCATAACAAAATGTAAACCCAGCCAGATCTGATCTTGCTTGCAGATTTGTAATAAGACCACATGAACATCATGAACATCTGATTGCCAAAAGAGAAACAAAACCCCACACACCTATTCTACTAATGAAAACTCATAGTTTGACACATGCCACTGAAACCCTAAACATCTTCGAGTAAACTTAAAAGCAAATCATAAACATAAAACCCTAAAACAAACTTCAACGAGCATTAGTTGGGCATTCTCTGGCAAAGTGCCCTGACTCTCCACAGTTGTAGCAGCTTCCACCGCCGCCACCGCCGCCGCCACCTCCTCCATACCTTCCACCACCACCTCCTCCTCCACCGTACCTGCCACCACCACCGCCTCCTCCGTACCTGTCTCCACCACCGCCTCCCTGGAAGCAATCCCTAGCCAGGTGTCCAGATTCGCCGCAGTTGTAGCATGCACCGCCACCACCGCCTCCACCACGTCCACCACCGCCGTATCCACCGCCTCCACCATATCCACCACCACCACCATATCCACCGCCGCCGCCACCACGTCCACCGCCATATCCGCGACCACCATCACCGCCACGACGGGTTCCCTGGACACTGGCACCGTCAGGACCGGTGACATCAACAGCCTTGGCGCGTCCATCAGCGTCAGATTCAATAACAAACTCAACGGATTCTCCCTCAGCTAGGCTTCGGAATCCGTCAGATTTGATCTGCGATTGATGAACGAAAAGATCCTCAGAGCCATCATCGGGGGTTATGAACCCAAACCCCTTCTGATCGTTGAACCATTTCACCTTTCCACTCACTTTTCCACTCATCTTGTGTTCCGTCGTCACAAACCCTCAGCACACAAACACACTCTATTCAGGGTTTCACTTCAGGGAAAGAGTCCCTTATATAATTACTTTTTTATTGGGCTTTTCTCATTGTGGGCCACGCCTTTTCTACCCTTTTAATTATTTCAGACTCACTATTACAATTCTATTGACCAAACACAATAACTCTCACAATTACAATTTCTGCTCATCGTGTGGTTGGGGGACGCTGCCTTTCCTTATTCTCACTATCCACCGTTGGATCACCCTTCACTGTAAGTGGACTGGTCAACATCTTTTCTCTCTTTCATTTTGTATGACTATTTTTTTATTTTTATTCATTTATTGGTCTCTCCTTTTTTTTTTCACCTTTCCCTAAAATATCTTCCATGCCGTTACACTGACCAGTGCAAAATTCTTGAAAATGAGAATGGAGTGTCCATTTTACTGGTCAGTCAAATCAATTCTTAAAACTCAAAAACCCTTCATTTACTTCCCATTAAACTTTCTCTATTCTGTAATTGTTACCGTTACAAGTTTATTTTAAAATTTGAATACTTTTTTTTTTATCAAACATTAGCTTTCTTCTTTCCTATGTGTCTTTCAATTATTCGTTTTTCTCGTCCAAAATAATGCTTTTGTAGAAAAAATGTCACTCTTTTCATAAATTGTCTCCATAAAAATACTATATTTATTAATATTTTTAAAAAATATGTAATCATTTTAAGTTGTGATTTTTATACAGGGGAAGAAGTATATCAATAGAAATGATATATGAAAAGATGTTAATTTAATTGTTGTTATTAAAATCAGTGAAAATATTTATGCATATTTGTTCATTTTTTATGATAAAAAAATTATTATTATTATAATTATAAAATTAAATGTAAAATTTTATAATCTTATTGTATATAATATTTACTTATTTTGTATGCAATTTTTTAATTAAAAAATAATTTAATTTAAAAGTTGTTAAATTAAAAATTCAAATTTAAATTAATAATTACTTAAAACATAATATTGATAATATAATTATCTTAATTTAAAAATTAAAATTTAAAAACAAATATAAAAAGAGGAATCTATAAATTATAGATGTATAAAAGTTCAACTAAAATCATTGTATTGTGTATGATAAAAAACAGACCTCATTAGGGTATTCAAAACATATACTTATAGTAATAGTTACAACAAATTGAAACTAATTAATTAATTTTTTAATTCTTTCATAAAATAATAAATGCCCTTTAAGACTTCTGAAAAATAATAAATTCTTTTTTAATGTAATTTCTCTCATGCTTGACTATAATTGTTTTTTTGCTGTATTATTCTTTGGAAATATCACCGGTGTTATTTAACAATTAATTAATAATTAATTAATTTTTGTTAAAGACGTTAAAATGAGTTTTAATATGTAAGTTGAAACGGTTCGATGGATGGGCTAAAAAAGAATTTATTTTTTTTAACATGATCAATTGAATTGGATCCACTTAATTTAGGCTCTGTTCACTTGAGGAGATGAATTTGGAGGAAAGTGTGAAGATGAATTTGTGTTGATTTTTGTAGATGAATATGTGTGTTTCTTTGAATGGATTTAGAGGGTGAAATGAATGGATTTGAAGATGAATTTTGTGAAAGTTAATGAGTGATTTGAGTGATGTGAAAGATAAAATAAAAAGTTATAATAGATAAAATTTGAAAATTATTAAAATACCTTGATGATAAAAATATATGAAATAATAAATTAGTTAAAAATATTAAATTTAAAAAAATATATATTAAATTATTATTATTATTTTTATAATAACTACTATTATTTAAAATTATTATTAATTATATATATATATATATATATATATATATATATATATATAAAAATTATATTTAGCTGTTAAGAGGTGAGGATATAAAAGTAAATTTATTCCTCATTTTCTCAAATCTTCACTAAACCGAATGATGTATTTTGAATGGAATCCCACAAATTCATCTTCATCCATCTGTGCAAATCCTCTAAAACGCACACAACTTTTTTTTATAATCCATCGTAGTGAATCAGCGTATTAAATCAATCATTTTATATGAACAGAGCCTTAGAGAATAAGTGAATTTGGATCACATGGAAGGTAAATGGATTGATAAATAAGCCACAAATATTAACCATCTATTGGTTTTTTAATCAGTTTTTTGTTTTTCTGCTACAGGTTGACAATTTAATTTTTGTAAACACTTTATTGTTGTTGAATGAAGTTTAAATATTTATTTTATTTATTATTATTTTTATAATAATATTTGATAAAATAAATAAAAATTTTAACTATAAAAATAAAAAAATTAAATAAGATTATTTTGTTTTTATTCTAATAAATATATAAAATCAATAAAAAAATCTTAAATGACTTTAACCATCCAACTTAATATCTATCCTTCTCTCTTTAAATTTAATTGTAATGGATTGTTTTGTTCACGTTTACTTTCAAAAATCATCCTTTAAATAATTTATTTAAAATCAAAATAATTATTTTATCAATTTGGTCATTTTCCTAAATTTAATTGAATCTTTTAAGTTTGATATTTTCTAAGCTGTTTTTTAGTAATAAAACTACTTATAAAATAAATAAAAATTATTTGCAATAAATTTATAAAACTTATTTATATTTAATTCATAATTATAAAATTAAAAATAATCATAATAATAATTTTATCCATAGTAAGTCAAAGGTAAGAGATATTAATTTCATCGTCTCTAGGTTACTGAGTTAAATATGTTTAAATTATTGATTATTGATTTGAGTGATTGTACTATGACCGCATGATTTGTTGAAATGCATGATGAGTATGACATGTGGAATTGGAGTAAAGTTTCTAAAATTGCATGATTTTGAATTATGATTGTTTTTTTAAGAAAAATTAGGGTTGATACTGCAAATGTAATGGTTTGGATAGAGCTCAAATGCTAAATGTTGAAATGGTATGTTGATATTATGTTTGAATCGCATAATAGCATAATTTTGCTTTTTGCAATTATGCAGACTCGATAGACAAAGGGTTGTGTCGCTTTATAACTCCAAAGACAAGGAAGCCACTAACTTGTAGTTGTTGGGACGAGGATATTCTTGCTGAATGATTCTAAAGTCAGAGAGTTCACTGACTCAGTTGTCACTCGCACTACAAGTCCTTGTTGGGTGAATTATAGGTGATTTAAGCTTTGTGAGTTCCAGTGTTATTGTTGTTGGGCGAGACACCTAGTTGTTGGAAAAGTGGGCCTTCAAACACTACTCGTTAAGCGAGTGGATGCTCTCGTTGGACGAAATTATCAGAGTTTGTAACTATGTCACGTGTTTACTGTTTTAGGTGTTTAATGTAAATTAATATCTGGTTAAGAGAATTATTTGTGTATGTGATTTATATGAATATGGTTAGTACTGATCCAAAGGAAGATTTGGATTGAGTGACATTATGTATGCATTGGTATAAGGGTTTAGTATTAGAAGTCATCAAAACATACTAATAACCATTCAATCTTGTGTAAAAACATGGAGTATAACGTGATAGAAGCAAAAGATACTAGCATAAGGGTTTTACCTTGGTCAAAGATGATAATTGATTAACTTTGTGTGTGATAAGTTGAAACTCATTGATAATGACTCTGCAAAGTATAATTTGATATAAATGCATATGTCTAGATAATTAAGTTTTGGTATGTGGTATGTTTGTTTTTATGAATGAGTAATATGTAGTATTAATTTTTTTCCATTATATATGAATCTCTTCTTCACGTTAGGTTTGGTTGCATATAACTCTTTTGACAAACTTTGATGATCTCATTTTATTTAAGTTAAGTTGAAACAACTATGAGTTGTAAAGAACATTTTATTTATGATTTTGATATTATAATTGTACTTGAGATAACAATATTATTTTTTTCTTTAGATGTTGAATTGCCTGATTTTTATTATTAATTTTGTGATCCTTATTTTAGTAGTATTATTTTATTAAAATGAGATGTTACACAAATTTTTTCTATGCATTTTGAGTTGCTTTATGATTAAGTTTTTTGAAATAAATATAAATGATGATAATTTATAAAAGTAATTCAATTACATAAATTACAAAAAAAAATACATATATTTTATCCTCTAAATTCATCTTTTATCTATATTGTTTTTAATTCAATTTTTAGTAATATGTTGAGATATCATTCATCTAATATAATTTTTTTTTCCAAATTATGCTGCAAAGTATAATTTGATATAAATGTATCTGTCTAGATAATTAAGTTTTGGTATGTGGTATGTCTGTTTTTATGAATGAGTAATATGTAATATTATTTTTTTTTCATTATATATGAATCTCTTTTTCACGTGTTAGGTTTGATTGCATATAACTCTTAGGTTTGGTTGCATATAACTTTTTTGACAAACTTTGATGATCTCATTTTATTTAAGTTAACTTGAAACAACTCTATGAGTTGTAAAGAACATTTTATTTATGATTTTGATATTATAATTATACTTGGGATAACAGTATTATTTTTTTCTTTAGATGTTGAATTATCTTATTTTTATTATTAATTTTGTGATTCTAATTTTAGTAGTATTATTTTATTCAAATGAGATGTTACACAATTTTTTTCTATGTATTTTGAGTTGCTTTATGATTAAGTTTTTTGAAATAAATATAAATGATGATAATTTATAAAAGTAATTCAATTACATAAATTAAAAAAAAAACATATATTTTATCCTCTAAATTCATCTTTTATCTATAATGTTTTTAATTCAATTTTTAATAATATGTTGAGATATCATTCATCCAATATAATTTTTTTTTTCCAAATTATGTCAACAAAAGTTTCTTTATCGTAATATTTTATATTATCATTATGTTTTTTTATGATTTATTTTGACATTAAATAATACGTTTTAAATAAAGTTAAACATAATTTTTTACTGACATTAATAAATATTATTTTAGTTTGTTATCCAACCAAATTTTGAGTAACTTCAATCAAAATGTAGATCTAAATTTCCTATATATCAGTTAAAGTTGTTTTAATTGGCATTCATAAGACTATTTTTTAGATTAACTACAAGTAGCCTTTAACCAGTGAATCCATAGAAAAATTATTTTTTTATAATTGAATGTATCAATTTTTTATATTTAATTTACTTTTGTAATTTCTTATTATATCCTAATGATAATGAGGAAATTGCCTAAAATTTTGTTTCTTGTAAAAGATAAATTTATATTTAGCTGAGAGTAAGAGGGTGCAAATTACCATCTTCTCTATTAATAGGTTAGGTTGCTATGTGTTATATTTCTTTTGAGAACTGAAATTGGTTTTAAATATTTTAGATGATGAAAGTAACAATTATGTTTTTTAAATAACTCGTGTAACATCCTAATTTCAGCCGTTTAAAACTAATAAAAATAGGGAGTTTCATCATAGTTCCAAAACAGATAATCGAGTGTACCCAATATATTAATACAGTCTTACAAAAGGTATGACTATAAACATATATCATTTATACACTTAAACTAAACTAATAAACTCTGTACTACTGACCACTGCTAAAGCTCCCACTGGAAACCTCCTTTTTAACACTAACACGATGGCTCTTCATCCTCCAAAAGTGCCTTTGACACTGCAACCATATATGCTCCCACCGAATAGGTGATCATCGCAAAAGGAAACATACAACACAAGACAAGAACACAAAAAGCAAGGGTAAACGAATCTGATTAAGGAATCATGCAGTTCAATTATAAACAGAAACCATGCAATCTTTCTCATTATCACCAGAATCATATAGACCACCATAATACATTTACATGACTTTAGACTCAATATCCGGATTATCTAAGCGACATCAGATCTCTTGGTGACTTACACCTGTGACGGTTCCCAAACTTTGCAGAGTTTGGACACAAGGGGTTATCACCCAACCACTCCCAAGGTAAGTCCCATCACCTCTATGACGGATCGGGTTCATAGACCAGGACCTCCTGCTACTCCCCCCGACGTAATCCATCATACTCTACATGAGTCTTAATGGTTACTAGGAGCGTCAGGATACCAACCAAAACTGAGTCCTTATGTCTTTACATACACTAAAACATTCCTCTTAGAATTTTCCTTGAAATCCTAGTTCAACCACTTCTTCTCATATTCCAACTTCATGCAATTTCACCACACATATTATCAGTCATAACAATTCATGCATATCATAACTAAGTTCATATTTTAACATTCAAACATAGTTTCATCCATTAGAAACAAAGAAATAACACTCAATTGTAGGGGTTCTCGCCCAAGCTAGAAGGTCTCGTCTAGGCAAAAAGGCTCTCTCGCTTAGGCGAGTCATTCTCTCCTGAACGAGGCTCAAAATAGAGAACAACCCAAACTCTGGGCGAATTCTCGCTCAGGCTAAGCTTTCTCGCTTAGACGAGAGTGACTCTCGCTCAAGCGAGACTGGCTCGCCTAGGCGAGATCTCGCGCAGAAACAGGGGATGAGTTTCTGGTGTTTTCGCTCAGGCGAGAGCTGCTCGCTTAGGCAAAAATACCAGATTCTCAATCTGTTCTCACATGCAACATTAAAGAAATCTAGCACAATCCAAGCATACACTCAATTACGCAATTCAAGCACTCATACAACAATCAATCATGCAATTCAAAGTCATCAAAATGATTTCTAGATGAAATTCAAGTAAAACAGTTAGCTTCCCTTACCTGTTATCATGTTTAAACAACTTTATAAATGTCAACGCATTAAAAACGTTAACACCTCTAACTCCACATGATGCTCTATCTACACATAGAAACATCACAAGAACGATCAGGACATACCGTTATGATCATTGATCAGCAGAGACTCATCCTGGTGATTAAAACGTCACATGCAAGCGGAAGAGGGCTTGCATGCAACAAAAAATAGAAAAAGACTAAAAAAAAGAACGGAAACTCAACTTACGTGAACGGAGAAACTGATCGGTCCAATTTGAAGAGCTCGCCGAGATGATCAATCCTACGGTCTCGGTTCTTCAATTAGACGACCAGAGAGGCAGAACCTCTAGAGAGAAGTTAGAGAACTCTAAAAAAGTGGTTTCTAGAGAGATGATGCGTTTTAAAATAATGAAACTCATTTATAACAATTCTATTATACCAAAACCTTTTAACATTAAAATAATCGAGTTTCACTATTTTTAAACCACTATCACTTTTAAAACGCCATTTTTTAGGATCTTACAACCAGTTTTTACAAAAAACATAAATTAAAATTGGAAAAAATAATTATTTCAAATCGGTTTATTAAATGTATATACTATTTTCAAAATGGTGAAAACTTTACTAATAAATAAAATAACAACAGTATTAAATATTATCTTAATCATAGCATTTTATATTATATGTGGGTTCTTTTATTATTATTGTAATTTATATTTGATAATTATTGAAATGGATAATTTTTTAAAATTATTAAAATGGGCACTTGTTTACAATTATTCAATTTCACTTGAGTAAGTTTTATGTTATTAGTACGATTTTTTTTAAGCAGTATAAAATAAATACGATTTTAGTGTGATATTAATATTAATAAAGTGTAATATTTTAATTTTTTATTAAAGAAACAAAATTGTACGTGAGTTTGATAACTTGGGACAAGAAGTTCTAATTCTCATTAACAACTTATATAAATTATGATTGTCGTGTACAACTCCTTTGGAGTGAAATCTACATTTTTTATTTTTTATTTTTTAGTTGAAACAATAAATTTAGTTTTATATTTAATAAGTTGTATTAAAATAACAAAATAAATAATGGAAGACGTATTATTAAAAATTGAAGAAATAAGGAAAACATATTATTAGAGAGAAAGAAAAGAAATATTATTAGCAAAAATATAAAATATATTATAAATGATGATATTATTTTTAAATCTATTATTTCAACTAAAAATTAAAAAAGATAAAATATTTAATGTATAGACTTCATTCCAAAAGAGTCGTATACCAAAATTACGATTTATATAGGAAGTTGTCAATGAGAATTACAACTTTTTATCCCAAGTTGTTCAATTCACATACGACTTCATGTACTATAAAGAATTATATATGTTTGACAACCCATTATGTTGATTGTCATTGGATGTTGTGTAGCAAAAATCTAAACTTTTTCCATTTGCCTCCTCCTCATAATAGATTTGAGTTGTATAAGAAGATAAGTAGATTTTTATAGACTGGGGGGCTTGAAAAAAAATATTTTCTATCACTTTAAATAATGCTTATAGTAACGATGTTTTGGTAAAAATCTTTGAATCTTGCTTTGCAAAATCTGTTACTCTGAGATGGTGAGTTCTTCCATGTACCTTATTTTGCACACATTTTAAACTTAATTGTGCAATAATGGTTGAAGGTAATATGTGACGGTGTAGATCAAATTAGGAAGAGCATAAGTCTGTTAGAGGATACGAGTGTAGAATAATGAAATTTAGGCAATGTATTGAGCAAATAAGGAGTATTGATGATTCAAGTGATTTGTGTATAGATGTTACTATAAGGTGGAATTCAATTTTTTATGCTTTAAAGTGTTCTAAAATACCAACAAGTGTTTCAAAGTTTACACCTTTTTTATGAGAAATACAAGTTTTCTCCATCTTCAGAAAAAATGAAAAGAGCATAAAAAATCAGTACTTTCTTGATGTCATTTTACGATATCAAAACTTTGATTTTTGTCTTAAGTTATCATAATATTTAATAACAATTTTTAACCATAAATTGAAATAAAAATACAATACATAACATTTACAAAATTTCAAACAAAGTAAAAATGACCCATTTAAATATTGTTGAATGACAATTTACAAATAAAGATTTATAAAACCAATTGATAGAAAATAACCTATTCAAAATTAATGTGTTAATGTTTTTTATTTTTTTAATTTATTTGATATAAGACATTTAATACTGAAAGGAAGCCTTCTCCAACCAACTGCATAATTATTTTGAAATGTGTGAAGCATAAATCCTTCTAAGTGGGCCTTGTACATTTGGGCCCGTGATGGAAAACCCATCCAATAATTCCATCCCATAACTAATGACTCCAAACATCATCTATCCATAGTAAGGATCACAAGTTTAATTACAAATTCTTAACCCTAAACATGAAATTGCAAAAGTAAAACTTCAAATTTAATTGAAAACAACGACAATTGTACTTAAAGTATGTGCAATTTTTGTCCCAACGATAATGATTTCAGCTTTGCCTAATGCAATTAAGAGCAACCCTACTTATATGTACGACTAAGATAACTATACCACTGAGGAATAAACAAGTATCAAATAAACCATTCCTAGAAAACATATAAAAACAAAGAGAGAATAAAAAAAAATGATGGTGATGATATAAAAAGTATGTACGAGTTACGTGAGGAAGTGTTATATGAAACGAACACTTGCCACAACAGTTTTAGCTTGGCCTACAAAACTGTTCATGTTTTTGTCTTCTTTTTGGTGGAGAGTCTCACCTTAATTTTAGTTTTTCAGAAAACAGTGCATGATGATGATGATGATCATGTCCCACTCACTCGAAAAGAAAATTGTACCACTGTGTGTGTCGTTATCATTTTATAATTCAAAACTTTGCTTCAATTCTCACCTTTCACAAATTCCAATTCCTCTGTTTTCTTAGGCAGATCATAGCAGCAAGTGTTTTTGTTTGAACACAGCAAGATCATTCTCATTTTGACTTTACTTAAAATTTTGCAGGTCATACAGGTATAGAACTATTATATTTATTGGACATGTATTTTTTAAATATTTATATTTAAAAATACTAAATATTAACACTTGCAAATAAAGCATATCTTTTCATATCTCTTTGTGACAGCTGGAAAAGATGTTGTTGCTTCTTATCTTTTCATAAGAATGAGTTGATTAGACCAGACACAGACACTTCTTTTTACAATTTTTTTTTCCCTTATAATGTGCTAACAAAAAGTTACATATTTCATAGACAAAAACAAACTATTATAAACAAATGGATGAACTAACAGAGTACAAGATGATCTAACTCTGCAGAAAAGGAAATGTTACTGCTTAAAGAAGAAGAAGAAGAAGAGAATGTTCAATAATAAATTTTACAAGACTACCAACATTGATCGGTTTCCCATTTCCTTCCACTTCCTGCAGCACATGAAAATGTGTGATTTCTTCCTGCCATGGAAGCCATAGTTAATGATCTTCTGTATCTGTTATCTCTGTCATATTGAGCTCTCTTTTCTGGATCAGACAAAGTTGAATAAGCTGATTGGATTACCATGAATTGGTGAGCTGAACTTTCCTTCTGATTCATGGCCACAACATCAGGATGGTAAGTTCTAGCAAGCTTTCTGTAAGCAGCTTTTATTTCCACGCAGCTTGCGCCAATTGAAATTCCAAGCACATCATAGAGGGAAGCCATTTTTGCACCAGAAGAACAGGGTCCTCTGTTTTTAGGGTCCTTTGTTTTCAGCTACAAAAATTGGAACTTTCACTTTTGGAGGATCAGATACCAGTGGACAAAAACAGAGGCTGGAATAAGGTTTCAACAGAAAAAATGTGGAACTGTTGGGTAGGAAAAAGATAGAAGCGAGTTAAGGGTTGAGTTAAGAAGACTGATATGGTGAGTGTGCTTATATAGAACACATAAAGAGCAGCAGTGTTTGTATCCAAATGAAAAAGGAAAATTTATGTGATAACAAGAGTGTACGTATGTATACCTGTGAACGAGGTTGTAGGAGTCAATGTTGTGAAAAGATTGTTTATACCTCGGATCCTGTTCTCTGCTGACTCATCAAACTGTTCAAAGGGATAAACTTACCCTTTTGTTATGTGGTCCTAACTATATGCGATTGATTTTACATTGTTTTTAACTTGGTGTTGAATATTTGCAGTTGATGAGGTCACACTAGGCTTCAAACTTGCCTTGATACCAAAGTGAGGAAAGCCATTGGAACCTATAGAGGGAAAAAGTGGTGTATATTTGTTAAACATTTAGTGGAGAATGGAGATGGTAAGTCTTCAATGACATTCAATGTTATGGATAAACTTAAGTATCTCAAATATAGATATACACATACATAATTTTCAGCTACACTGTCTAAAGAGGTTGTCGAATTTAACTTTTTAATATAGATTGTTTTCGGGTTCAAACCGTCACCATAAGATTTTAAATCTTATATCACTTGATTAAAAAGTTATTATTTTATTATTGAACGTCTCCTTAAAATAATTTGTATGGTTTTTAAATTTTCACATGGCTTATTTGTTTGATACATGTTAATAAGGTTTCAGGTTTCGATATTTAAGTCAATGTTTGGTCGTGTTTATTCGATAAAGTCGATTAATACTTAAATAAATTAATATTATAATAAATACAGTATAATTTTAATTTAGAATTTGTTACCTGTTTATATATTTATATATTATGATGAACGCCTTACAAAACCAGTGACATCACCTTCAGTCCAAAAATTATTAAAACGTGCGCTTATTTTCCTTTTCAACCCATTGCGTAATTAGGATTTGTGTTTGTGTTCAGTGTAATTTATAAATTATTATGGCTGGTATTGATTGAAAATTTGAAATAACTTAATTTGACATAAAAATTCATAAAGTATGTGGGACATTTTCATTTTTAGTTTAATTTTAAGTAGTAATAAACTTTATCTGTTTTTTTAATGAGTAATAACAACAATAAGAGAAAATAAATACATATAAGAAACAAACAGTAACGTATTCGCTTCGCATTCATTCAAATTTCACGTCAAAATCAGAAAAAATGAAAAATATCTTTTGATTCACGTTTTCTGCCGTGTTCCTCTCTGCATTATTTATGCTGTTCTTGAATCCGGACCAAAACCTAGAATCAATGTTGCCAACCCCAATTTCTTTAATCTGCCTAATATCATCCCAACTTTTAATTAATTCCATATACAGATTCATAAGTTGAGGATGACACGTAAACTGAGGATAACACGTGTCTATTAAATATAAAAATAAAAAAAATATATGTTTTAATTTGTATATAAAAATAATATAGCAGATAAAGATAAGAATTATGTAGTTTATATTTACTAGATGGTCAAATTGATGCATCATTATTTTCGTCTCCCGAGAGAACAGTCAGATGACACTTATGCTACATTGCTGCATTTAAATGGGTCACAGTAACGGACAAACAGAGATAATGATTTAACAGAAAATTAAAAGATTCCCACACCACAAAATCCATCATCACAACTATTTTTCTAAAATCACACTATTATTATTATTAGAAAAAAAATAATATATGTGTGTCATATTTATACTAACATATTTATATTAATGTTCTCAAAGAGTTTATATATTTCTTCGTCTTTTATTTAATTAGACTATTTTCATGTGTCTTTAGCTTAATCATGTCCTTAATAAGGATTAAGGATTCCTATCTTGTAGAACTAACATGCATCATTTTTCAGTATACCTGTCTATTATTAAATTGTCTTTCTTGCATCACTGTGTGTATAGTAGCAAGGAATTTACATATGAATATATAGTAAAATTTATTTAGCTAGATATAAAACTCCGATTAACTTTAAGATACTGAATTGATAATATTTGACCGAATAAAAATAAAGTAATAATATTTTGGTCCTTTTTAGTTGAATTAGGTAACAGAATTATTCCATGAAAGTCATAGTAAAGCTAAAAATGAATCCAGATGAAGTAAACCATTATTAATATAAAATACAGCCATATGTTTCCATTATATCATGTTGAATATAACTTATCATTTAATTAATTGTTTGTAACATAATTTGTTTATTGAATTTGTCTTTGTAATCCTTTCTATCTCTCTATATATATTTAAATCGATTAATTTGTTAACTTATTGCTTATGTCATCAACTCATCACAATAATTATAACTTCACTTTTGAGGAAGTGAATCTTCAAACACATTCCTGGACTCATCCATTAGGTTTAATTCCAAGTTTTTTTATTTATTTTAATTGAACGAGTCAGCAAATCAACGTTATCCTTATCCCTTTAGCCTGCTAATCTTCATATTTTCTTTGTTAATTACTGTCTCTTTTTAAACTGTCGCAATATTTAAAATTTTAAGATAATGTTAACTATTTTATTATTGATATATAATTTTTAATTCATTTACATATACAAATTTATTCAAATATAAAAATGAAAATAATAAAATAGAGAATAAAAAGGTAACACGACACTTAAAAATCGTACTGGACTAACTCAATGTTAAAGTTTTAACGGCATAAATTTTCGCAACTCTGTTAACTTTGTTTTTGTTGAAACAAATTATTGTAAAAATAAGGTATAAATACACATTTGGTACCCAAACCTTTTCGGAAAGTTCAATATGGTACCCGAATTTTAGGAATGTTCAATTTGGTACCCCAATTTTCTAAAGAGGTTCAATTTGGTCCTTTCCGTTAGGTTGGAGTTAACACCGTGTCCGTACAGGACACGTGTCAAGTCATGAAATTTTTATTTTTTTTTAATTTTTTTTTAAAAATTATTTTTTTTTTTCAAAAAATGAATTTTTTTTTTTCAAAAAATTTAAAAAACTGCCACATGTCAGTTTATCATCATGCCATGTGACAGCTTACAAGCATGACACGTGACAGTGTAATAGTTGTTTTCAATTTAATACCCCAGTTTAAATTTTTGGTTCAATTTAGTACCCAATTTTTTTAAAATGATTCAATTTCGTCCTTCCTATTTGAGACCAAATTAGTAAATAAGCTTAATTATAATTTATATAAACATGTTAAAATAATTGTTTTGAATTTATACATCAAATCACTACACCTAAATATTCAAATTATTTTATTTCTTACAAGCGTAAAAAATTTCATGTATAAAAAATTACAAAGGTTAAAATGAAAAAAATAAAATAATTTAAGTATTTAGGTGTAGTGATTTGATGTATAAATTCAAAACAATTATTTTAACATGTTTATATAAATTATAATTAAGCTTATTTACTAATTTGGTCTCAAATAGGAAAGGACGAAATTGGATCATTTTAAAAAATTTGGGTACTAAATTGAACCAAAAATTTAAATTGGGATACTAAATTGAAAACAACTATTACATTGCCACGTGTCATGCTTGGAAGCTGTCACGTGGCACGATGATAAACTGACACGTGACAGTTTTTTTAAACTTTTTGAAAAAAAAAATTAATTTTTAAAAAAGAAATAAAAATAAAATAAAAATTTCATGGTTTGACACATGTCCTCTACGGACACGGTGTTAACTCCAACTTAACGGAGAGGACCAAATTGAACCTTTTTAGAAAATTGGGGTACCAAATTGAACATTCATAAAGTTCGGGTACCACATTGAACTTTTCGAAAAAATTTGGGTACCAAATGTGTATTTATACCTAAAAATAATCACTTACCAACTATTTATTTAACTGTTGGCCCATTACAAGTAGCCCAATACGTGCTTTTGTTGGGTTTTTCTGTGATCCATCGTAGCAGCAAATATTCATTTTATCATCCGTTTCATTAATTATTGGATATTCATTTAAAAAATATTATGAGAATATTTTGCATTGATGTTTCTTCTCGCTCAAAAAATAAATCATTCAAGATTCAATACCGTCGAATTATTGCACTCATAATTCTATGGTATCGTTCTAATATGTGATCTTTTTATTTCATAAGTTCTGTTGTTATTTATATTACTGGCAGAGTTTTTAATCAGTCGTCAAGGAAAAACATCATCATTGAACATTTGTTTTTAGAGCAATGACACATTAACATCTATTTATTATTTAAAAACCATCATTTTTCTTAATTCTAACAATATTGATACATACATCCATATATATATATATATATATATATATTATTTTTCTTAACTTCTATCATTTCTAAATTTTTTTCCTCCATTCCACTGTAAATGCAAACAAAAACATATAAAAGTGAATCAGAAACAATTCATATAATTTCACCCAAAGAAAAAAACAACTATTGATAATTATTCCTAAATTTTATGTAACTTCTTGATTTGTCGCAGCTTAATTTGCCTTGTGGAACAAGGCATTGCATTCGTGGACCAAAACGAACGAAACAAGAGACAGAGGTCGCAAAGGATTTGAGTGCACGTCTAGAATTTTTTGGACGACAAAATCCAATGGAACAAACTTTTGATCTTGTAATTTCCGTTCTCTGTCTTGTAATTTCATTGTAATTGCCTTCACTGTTACCTCAGTTTCGGTTTTGGTTTGTAGAACCACAGAAAACGAGGTACAGATTCAAAACAATTCGGTTTGCAGCACATGACACCACAGCCCAAGCCAATGCTTCTTTCCATATCAGAAATTTCCATCAAACACCCACTTCAAGAAAAGCAAAAAAATTCGAACTTTACGCGACCCCATCAAACCATGAACAAGAAAAGGAAACAGCAAATCGAGTTATAACGACGAGGTTGATAATTTAATCTTTTCATGTTTTCCCCTCCACCCTCGCATTAGTGAGTCCAACGCATGCATCAACGAAATCATGGTCGATGAAATCCGTGGAAAATACCTGCAATCTATCTGCATACCCTTTGGAAAAGCACTGACTAATGAAGAGTCTTGCAAAGCCATGAATGCGTTCCGTGACAGGCCTCACACACACGACGGGGTTATCCGCCACAGGAGTGACGGTGTTCTCCACTCTGTAGAAGTATTTTCTGAACGTCACAGATTGCTGTTCGCTGAGATGCTTCATGTTGCTCTCGAACTTCGTTGATGGCAAATCAGTGTTGATCCAGTTATCCCTCAGATACCCTTCACTCCACAGAGAACTTCCTGCTGGAGGCTGTGGCGATTTTCTTGGCTTCCAAACGCAGATAACTCTCTTTGGTAAAACCTCGGCTATGGTCTTTTCAAAAACATTATCGTCCTGAGGAACTAGGTAATCCCCCAGTTGTTCCTCAAGGTACTTGTCGAATTCGGGAGGATCCTCGTGCCCATACTCGGTTCTAACCTACGCAAAGACACGACATGCATGTCAGATACAACGTCAACGTGTATGATGTATATAAATTATAATACATATATGATTTCGGTTCTAACCTCAAGGATGATGATTTCGGATTGTGTTTCTGATAAGAACTTCTTGACATCTTTGATGACAACGTCGATGCTGTATGTAAGGAGGATTCCGTGGCAGACTTTGCGATCCTCTTGCACCCGAATGTCAACGACCCTTGTCCCCATCAAAAGTTGATGGTAGATGGACAAGGATTGGCATTGAGCAAAAGGGCGAGTGATGCATGGGATGCCGATCTTGTTCGTTGCAGAATCATGTGTTCCAGGCCAAACAATTTGTTTTATCACAAGTTTCTCTGGGTTGAGTTCCGACATCCAATTTTTTCTGTCTGATGGATGGTAATCTGAGCCAGGGTAATCTTCCCCAGAGTTTCTGAGATCAGACAGAGTTTTTCCCTCTCTTTTGATTGCTTTTCTTTTCTCAATCTGTTTGGAGACCTGGGAACCCATCAAAGATTAGGAGAGGGACAACAACAACGACGACAACATCAAAGATTGTTGTTCCTGTTTCTTTTGCTGTTGCTGGAGTCAGCTGTTGCTGTTGCAGGTTATGACTTTGTTGGTGGTAGTGGAATTTAATATAATAAGGCATGCTGGCGTTGGAGTGGATTGTTTCTTTAATCAATGTGAATGTAGTTGCTGAATTGGACAAAGGTTGAGAAATATGAAATGATTCTTTTGTTCTTTCTTCACTCTATTGTTTTTGGCTTTGGATTAGGAAGGACTCCTCTATTAGTATTGGCCTGTTGTTGTGTTTAACGTGGTGGGAACCTTCGCTCTAATTATTGGTAAGGAGTTATGATCGAGATGTGTTCTGGACCTGTGGGGTGGTCCACTTGGGTGGCTGATGAAGCTTCTCTGACTAAGTATTTGCTTTTTTATTCGCTTGGTACGACCAATTCTAAAAGGGAACAAACGATCACGAGTAGAAAAGAATGACCAATTTTAATTCTTGATCAGCCATTGATAAACAAATGATTCAGACTTTTTTTATAACCAGGCTCTCATGGGTACTAGTAATAGGCTATAGAGAAGAGAATGAGAATCTCTTCCAGTTTTGCTCGTAATTCACTACCTCGATCAGAACCAGAAATTCATTGTTGAACTTTTCTCCCTGGTTTTGCTGTGATGATGAAACTTGTCATGAAACCCAACAGCCTAGTTGCTAAGTTTTGTTTTCTGCTTATGTTTGTCTCCTCTCATGTTTTCTATGTTACATAAGAAAATATATTTTATATTATTAATAAAGATATTCACCTTTTTTATGTACTTAATTTCTCCGAGTTTCATGACTATTTTATTTTTTTTGTATATAATTTTGTTTTTGATTTTTACTTTTTTAATATTTACTTTTCTGAATTCAAATAATCATTCACGATAAAAAAATAATTTTACCCTTTTAATAATTGTTTTTTAATTTAAATAATTATTTACAATAAAAAAATCATCTATATTAAATTATAAAAATATTTATTTCTTTAATTATTTGTTTTATAAAAAATATTTTATAATTTAGTAATATTTTTTACTTTAATAATTAAAAATTATCTTATAGTTAATAAAAAGTTTACTATATTAAAAAAAAAAGTGAACACGTATATTTCCATGGTTTACACATAAAGCAAAGTCTTCAGTCGTCTACCTACATTAATCAAATTGAAAGTTTATAACACAAAATAAAATAAATGCAACTGTAAAACACACTATGTATTTAAAATCGTGCATATTATTGACAAGATACGATCCAATCTTTCTTTTGTAGAACATTAACAGTGATGCTTGTTAAGCTTCTATTCCTATGGATATAAAATTTTCATCTTGTAAATCCATCCACATATAATTTCCCTGAGCATTGCATAAGTAAGGAACTTCAATGACGGGGTAATTTTGTTTTCTTGTTTTATTCAGCTGGGGGTAAAATACAAATAAAACAATGGGTGAATTTCATAAAAATTTCTTACCAGTGTTCTCATTCCTCCTCGGCATTTATGGAGGAAACATCTAATAAGTATAACACCGTGGAAGTTCAACTCGGCAAAATCCGGTGTCATCAAGAAAGAAAGTGAAATGAAAAAAGAATAGTGACTTAGTCAATGGAATATATATTCCTGGTCTCTACAAAAATTGATCCACTGGCAAAAATCCCTAACTTTCACATTCTAAAGTTAGGCACTGGGACATGGTCTTCCAATGTTGTTACTTAATTAAGTGCCACAAAGGTAAGCACATTGATTCGTTCAGAGGGTGTGACACATCCAATACAGTGAAGTGTGAGCCTAATTTTCAATGTCAATTCAACTAATGGCTTGCTCTTTTCTCCCCTGTCTCTCATCCAAAATATGTCTTGTTTTCTCAACCAGTTCCCATTTCCCAAGTGCAGCATAAATACTTGAAAGTAATTCATAGGCAGCAGAGGATTGTGGCTGCAATTTGATAAGGAGTACAGCTACTTCTCTCCCATGATCTATATTCCCACGCAATCGACATACAACATGGTCATCTGGCTTAGAATCCATCATCTGCAGATCCTTCCCTGATTCATTTAAACACCCAGCTTCATCAAAAAGATTAGTTAAGCCTGCGTAGTGCTGTTGGTCAGGGACGATACCATGTTCACTAGGCATGGACTTGAATAACTGAAGCCCTTCCTGTACAAGACCTGAATGACTAGAAGCATTCAAAATGACGGCAAAAGTGGTCCTATTTGGCTTCACTCCTGATCTTAGCATATTATAAAGCATCATAATCGCTTCTGTGACATAGCCATGGTGAGCCAGTGTTGATAAAATCGTGTTCCACAACTCTACATCCTGCTTATTTCCAGCGAAATTAAAGACTCGCCTGGCAGTTTCCAACCTTCCACACTTCAAATACATGTCAACAATAGCACTAATTACAACAGTATTAGGTTTGATGCTATTTCGCACCAAAAACGCATGTATTTGTTTACCATGCTTCAGTGAAGCAATAGTGGCACAAGCTAATAGGCAAGTACTGAACGTAAATTGATCAGGTCTAACTCGATGCTTGATCATCTCTCTAAACACTCCAAGTGCTTCATGACCCATACCATTCCTAGAGTAACCTCTAATCAAAGATGTCCACGAACAGGAATTGCTTTTAGGCATCTGACTAAACAACTCAGCGCTTGATTCCATGTCGCCCCATGCGGCATAAGCCGAAACTAGTGTTGTCCACGCACGAACATCCCTCACAGGCATATCATCAAATAATCTCCTTGCATCTTCCATCTTTCCACATTTTGCATAAGCATCAATAATCAAGCTGGATATAACCACATTGGACAAAAACCCAACAACCGAAACCTGCCCATGGATCTGCCTGCAAAGTTCAAATTCCTTCAACTTTACAGAAACAATCAAGACACTGGCAAAACTAAACTCGTTATACCCCACAGCCAATCTTCTAAACCGTCGATAAAATCTCAAAGCCTCGTCAAATCTGCCACGATTCGCATACCCAGACACCATTGAATTCCAGGACACATAATCCTTGTGAGGCATTCGGTAGAAGAAGCTCCTAGCCTGCTTCATCATACCCAATTTAGCATACCCAGAAAGCATATTGTTCCAAGTAAACAAATTTCTATCGTCCATTTTGTCGAACACCTGGCGAGCCTGAACGAAATCGCCGCAGCTGAAGTACATAGTGATCAAGTGGTTTGCTAGAAGCGTTGGGGGGCGTTTGAAACCGGTGAGCTTCAAGTGGAGGTGAATCAACTTGCCCTCTCGGAAAGACCTGGTTTTGGAGCAGCGGCGCAAGAGGGTGGCGAGAATGTGCGAGGGTAAGCGAATGCCCTTGAGGCGCAATAGGTCGAGAGAAGAAACCGCGTCGGAGAGGGAAGAGTTGGAGTTAAGGGGTTTAACGATGCAGAGGTTGTGGGGGGATTTGCGGGTTGGGAACGAAGGAGATGGCATTGGCATTGGCATTGTAGAGAAAGACCATGTGAATTTGAAGGGTGAAAGTTTGAGTTGAACAACTTCATCATCTATGTCAACGACGATGAATGGAAATATGAGAAGAGATTTGAGGAAGACTTCGATGGTGGATTCGTTGAACTAGCTCCGGCCACCATGGACGGCGGATCTTGTCCAAACCAATGTGGCTCAGCAGCACATTGGCCCGAACCCTGTTTTAACAAAACCGTATTAACACTTTCTACTTTGATTTTCGCTTTTTCTCATTTAATCACACAATTATCACTTTATTTATTATTTTTAAATATTTGGGTGTAAATTAAACGTTTTCATAAATATATTGTTATATTTGAAACTTAAAAGTTATTTTCAGATTAAAAATAAAATAAATTAATTTTCAAAAATGTCAAATTTTAAAGTGTGAATAAATGGCTTAATTAAAAATGTAAATTTAGAGAAGTGTTTTTTTTATTATATATGGCATTGATTACGTTAATAAATTTAATTAGTGATCACAGAATATAAATATTTTAAAATGTCTATCGTTGTTCAATATTATTATTCTTCTAATATATCATAATTTATTAAAGAACAATTTAACAATATAAACAAATCTAAAAAATTATTTTAGCAAATAATCCAAAATATGTTTAATAAATACATTGTTGTGATTGATAATTCAAAAACTTAACCACAAATAAAATATAAAAAACTAAAATATAAATTAAACAAAAAATATAAATACTTGAAATAAATAAAAAAAGTAAGATTTATTTACCCATTTTAGCATTCCTTGTTTTTTAAAATACATGTTGACAAATATTTATAATAAATAATCACAAATAACTTTCATAAATATATTCTTATGATTAAGAATTCCAAAACTTAACTTAAATAGAATATTGAGAACAGAATCATATCAAGATGCAATGTTTGCAATTTGATATAACTCTTGTATAGAAAGTAAAACTATTATTTAAATTTGACAAAATGTGTGTGTATATGAACAAAAGTAATATATATATATATATATATATATATATATATATATATAAAAGAAAACATTAAAAATATGATATGATAAAATATTACATATAAACAAAATAAATTTTTTTTTTCATCCTTAAGGTATTATAAACAATTGTGTTTCATTTATAAATCCAATATATACATATGTTATGTATATATATAAAACATTCTCCATTGTAGCAAAATGTAGAATTTTATTTATTACATGAAAAACACTTCACAATAAAGGTGAAACACGTATTTTTAAAATAGGTTGAGAACAAAATATATATATATATATATATAAAATATAAATATATAGATATTTAAAAAATAATATTTATATTAGTAAAAAAATTATTTCTTTTATGGTTCTGGTTTAATGTTCTCATTTATCGTTGAAGTAAATATAAAGGTACATTCGATTAAAATTAATAAATATTGATTAAAAATGTTTTCGATTTTAAAGATTGCTTTTTACTTTGAATTTATCGATATTATATTTTAATTTATTTATTCGACATTTTTATAATTTGAATTTACATGAACTATAATTAACAGTTACATTAATGTTTCAATTTAGTAATTAATATTAATGATAATTGTGAAACCCATTTATTTCCCATTCTTCTATCCACTGCCCACACACAGGAACCACACTCTCCTAAATACTCACACTCTGCATCCACCTTCTTAATTTCCACTCCTCTCCAACCAGAAAACTGAATTTCTCGTTCTGATCCACCCTCTCTTCTTGTTGCAGCTAGCAACACTGAAATTAGAGCAGAACTTCTCCCTCAAGTTGTTCTTCCTTCCCATACTTGTAAGTCCACTTTAATTCTTTATCTTTTCTCTGCAAATTTGAATGTTGGAGCATCTCCTTATTTAAAACCTAACCGGAGCCCTATTCTCACTTTAAGTTCATATAGGTTGTGCATTTGAGGGGTTCCTTTGCTGAAAACATTTTTGCTTCTTGGTGATTTAAAAGGTAAGGGAAGCTAGCCAATTTTCTTTAATTTTTGCATAGAAGTCTTTCTAATGGTTTTAAAGTTCATGATTGAGTGTTGTATGAGGGCTTGAACGGTGTGATTGAATGTATGAGTGCAGTGGTGGAGCTTTTATAGGACATGCAGGGGCCACAAACCTCCCAAAATTTTTTTTTATATTGAATTTTGTAATATTTTTATAAAATTTTAAATTAAATGTATATATTAAAAATTATTAAAAATTAAATTATGTATTTTTTTTGTTTAATTATGTTTTAGGTTCTTGATAAACCTGAGAATTTTAATTGAGTCGTGATAAATTTTTGTGATCCATTGAGTACTTATAATCCAATTGTTCAATTGGAGGAGTCATTTTTTAAGGTTAAAAAAATTATAGGTGATGATGAATTTGATATTAATTCTTTGGAACAATATTATACAGGAAAACATATTCAAATATGAGAATATTCAATAAGTAAAAAGGATGACTTTAGGATAGCGTATCTAAAATAGTGTTCATATCTAAAATGATGTTTATATCAAATATAACTTCAAAATTCTAAATATATTAATTTGGTTCCCCCATAATTATTGGTCAAGATCCGCCACTGTATGAGTGGATTGTGCAAAATCTTGTGTTGTTGCATGTTGAAACAAATTAGGAACCTGATATTTTCGCCCAAGCGAGTAGTTATCGCTTGAGTGAAAACACCAGGAATTCACCCCTGAAACTGCGTGAGGTCTCGCCTAGGCGAGCTGGTTTCGCCTGAGCGAGAGACGCTCTTGTCTAAGCGAAACAGCTTAGCCTGAGCGAGAATTCGCTCAGTTTTAGAGTTGCCCACTATTTGAGTCTCGCTCAGGCGAGAATGACCTTCTCGCCCAGGCAAGACCTTCTAGCTTGAGCGAGTTTCTCTGCAGAATTGTTGATTATTCCTCTGTTTTAATTATTGGAAGCTATAGTAAATGATATAATGTGATGTTTGTTTATACTATGCATGAATTATCGTGACTGGTAGTACATGTGGTAGGATTGTATGAAATCAAATCATCAGAAGGTGTGGTTGCGCTAGAATTTCAAGGGAAATTCTAGAGAATAAGTTAGTGTACGTGTAAGGATATGAGGACTCCTAATTTGGTTGGTATCCTGAAACTTCAATGATCATTCACGCTTAGGTAGAGCATAATGGATTATGTCGTGAGGAGTAGCAGGAGGTCTTAGTTTTTGGACTTGATCAAATCTTAGACGTGAAGGGGACTTATCCTGTGAGCGGTCGGGTGATAACCCCATGTGTCAAAACTCTGCAAAGTTTGGGAACCGTCACAAGTGCAAGCCACCAAGAGCTCTAATGTTCCTTACATGATCTGGATATTGAGTATATAGTCATGTGTATTATACTGTGTTATGGGAGCTTGATTAATTATGACGGATGTGATAAGTTCTGATTTATACTTATTATCGAATTGTATGATTTTTCTTAATTAAGTTAGCTTACCCTTCTTGCCTATGTTTGTTTCCTCTGTGTGTTTTCCTCTTTTTGCAATAATCGCCTATTTTGGTGTGAGCATATACAAGTACAGACAAAGATACTCCCCTACTAGATAGGAGTTGAAATGCGACAGTAGATATCTAGTAGTAGTTTCTATTTCATGCTTCGTTTAAACCTTGAGTGTTTTTGTTAACCCTTTCTAGCATCGGCGGTAAATATAACTAGTTCGTTTATAGTTATTTGGATGACTGTATGGGTAATATATATATATATATATATATATA